>ULRM01017188.1_pt1 | contig 12895 bp, 10 predicted proteins | sample 1955551 | NCBI WGS metagenome assembly ULRM01 (sample SAMEA4835686, study PRJEB28245) | human gut metagenome | biome: gut microbiome; material: fecal sample | place: Denmark | collected 2008
ATGGAAAGTTTTGTCTCGCTTAATTTGACAAATAATAAGATCTAAAAAGTTTTCATAAAAAAAGACCACGAGCAACTTAATTAGCTCGTAGTCTTTGCGCAATTTTTTTAAATCAATCAGGCAAATAATTTAAAGAAGCCATCTTTGTAGTAAAAAAAGAAGCCAAAGATTTTTAAGTTTCTGACCCTTTTGAGTTCTAATTATTTCTTCCAGAACGAAGAATGTTATCTGCTTTATCTGCAATTGATTCTGTTAGAAGGACTGAAAAATTTATGCCAGCCCTTTTGCCTAGCTTATCCGCCCATTGAGGAATTGTTAAGGTTTTTTTGACAAGTTCTGTGTCTTTCAAATATTTGGCAACATCTACACGAATTAAAGTAGTAAAAGAATCATCTTCAACAGAAATCTTATTGATTGGTGTTGGTTCTGGAAGTAGATCTTCATGCTCAATATAATCTGCTAAAACCATACCTAACACCTCTTGTGCCATAGCAATTCCATAAGATATATCGTCTTCGTTAATTCCTGTGTAAGCACCTTGAACATCAGGAAATTCAATAAAGTACCCACCACCTTCTTCTGGGCTAAAAATAGCAGGATAGGTTTTTGCTAAAGGCTCACTTAACATTTCAGTCAATCCTTTCTTTAATCGAATGCGAGATTATTTCAATCCCGCATCCTTTAAAATTTTTCGCTCAAGTCCTCGGCCAAGATCTTGATTGGCATGAACAGGAACAGTGATTCTAACACCATCCTTATAAAGATGATGATGAAATCCCTCTTGCCTTCGCTCAACCCAGCCATTTTTTTCAATAACTTAAGCATTTCTTTTCCCGTAAGTGGCATTGTGCACTATACCTCCTTACAAAATAATTATAACACGTATTAACACGTGCGAAAAATGCGATCACTTTTTGAGTGCTGGTATGTCAAATCCTGCTTTTTCTTGCGCAATCAATAAATCTAACGCAATACACATAATCCTGGATTCACTTTTGCCGTACTTCTGCTTTGGTTGCTGCAATTCTTTTTGTCTCTTTTCATCCAACGTCACGGGTAACCGTTTATTTCCTATTGCAATTGGCGTTGCTACTCTCTCCTTTCATCGAAATAATCCTATGAAAAATATGGCTGCAATCATCTTGAATAGTAGACTTACGAGGGCTAATACAAATCGCCAAAAGATCAAACAAAACATTAGTATTACCAAAAATACTGCGAGGTTTAAATGTACGGCTGCACTAAGTCGCATGAGTATTTCTCCAACAAATAGGAATAATAATAAGGGAATAATTTTGTTCATATAAATCTCCTTCTTTCTCTTAGGTTTTCGGGCTTTGCTCGCTTATTTCGCACCACCTAAGCGGCGGGGGCGGTTGGAGCGATTGGTGCGAAATAAGAACCATTCCCTTAATTTCAAGGTTTTTTGTTCTTATTTCACACATTCTCACTTTTCGGTATAAATGGTTATTGATCTTTTTTCCTTTCAAATCGTTGATATGGCATTCGTTTACGGTCAAGTTCATTTTGGATTTCTTCTGTATCGTCGTAAGTGTAGGTATCTAAAAAATCAGTTAAAGTCGTGTACCAGTCGTCGCCTGGGTTATCTACTTCTTCTACATATTCCCTCAAAAATACTTCGGGTACAGCGAGTTCATAATCCATTCCCATTAACACGATAGATTCCGTCCCACACGTCAAAAATTTAGTAAATACAAGGTAATAATCGTCTACCATCGCATCTTTGCTGTTTAGCTCTTCCATTTCTTCTTCCATTAATTCCATGCTCTCAAAAATTGAATAATATTCTGATTCTGAGTAATAGTGTTTCCTGCAAATCGTGTAGCTGACAAAGTTTTCGACCAGTTCACTCCTTTCTAGGTAAACATTCATGATATATTTTTCTGTTTCTAGTCGTAGAAGCTCCGCTCCTTTTTTTAATGTGTCAGGACGACGTTTATACACGTCTAAATAATTATTGCTGACTGTAACCTTCGTTTGACTCGTTTCACTTTCCAAATACAATTGTTCTTCGACTCTTTGAATAAAGTACTTCATTTCTTCCATACAACTAAAGTCTTTTTGAATCCGTCTGATTACTTCATTCAAATGTTCTTTGTTTGTTAAAAAGTGTGACACATCTTCCGTTGTTAGTTGATAAATCACCTTATTCATTTTCGTTGTCCTCCTTTTTCATGATGTAACATGCGCCATACTTGTTGACATTTTCTAAGTAGTCCAACCATTCACTTGAAACAGTCTTGGCTTTTTTCGTTTCGACAAATTTCCCATACGTTAGTTCTAAAGCTTGGTATTCAGAAGGTTTGATAGTGTTTGGCTTGACGCCTGCTTCCAAGCATAGTAAGGCTTGGAAAAACCATTGTCCATTTTGCTTTTTCAGTTCTTCAAGCGTTCGATAGTAGGTCGCAATGAGATTCATTTCGACACCCGATTCAATCATTTCTTCCACAGCTACCGACAATCTTTCCTTATAATGTTTTTTTGGAACACGTGTCTCATTGTATAGGAATGTCATATCCTCCATTTTTTGTGCCATTTTATCCAAAGGTAATTTGACAAATTCGTCATAGTAATTTTGAGCCATATTTTTTTCTCCTTTTTAGTTCTCTAATTTGGTTAACCAATATTCGTTTTCATAAGTTTCCATGTTTTCTTGATAATGCAGTTCATATCCTGCAATCTTCACTAGGTCTTCAAATAGCATAGTCGGTGCATCCTCTACTAAAGGGGTTTCTATCGTCCAGTACCGCGGAATAAGTAAAGCTTCTGCTACTTTTTCAGAAATGACTTCTTTGTCCACCAAAATTTGAACGACTTCTTTTACAGTCAATAATTTGTGTTGTGTTTTCATCAGCGTTTCTTTCCTTTCTCATCAATCAAAATATAATCGCCATAAGACAAGGTATATTTTTTCCCGCATGTTGGACATTGATACAAACAATAGCTTTTGATACATTTCGCTCTTTCTCCACAATCGCATTCGACAGTATATGGTGCATGATAGTTTGGGAATAATTCGCTGAAGGGAACACCCCAATAATCAAATTTCTTTCGCATGATTGATTCTGCCTCCTCTTAGGAAAGGTTTTACTTCCTTTCGTTAGTTCTTTCTTTATTGATTTGTTGGCCAGAATGAATCAACTAAAAGCGACAAGGACAAGGGCGTGCAGCGTGCCATTTACCCTTGTCCTTGTCGCTTTTTGGTGATAAAAGGCAACTTGTTGCCGGTCTGGCAAATCAATAAAGAGATAGCGAACAGGAACGAACCTTTTGGTGAGAGGAAGTTTTTTCTATTTTGTCTTGCTTTGCAAGACCCCTTATCTTAGTGAACGTGCAACGTTCACTTCCTTTCTTCTCGAACGGCGGTGGCGGTTGGAGTGAGAGAGAGGTTTTTCAATTGAGAAGGCGCTTGCGCCTTCCTAAAAAGGCCTTTTCATTTTTCTTGTTTCTATGTAAAACAAAAAGAGCTGCAATCCTCATTTAGGACTGCAGCTCTTCTTTTATTTATATGCCCATTAATCTCGTAAAATGATCAGGGTTTCTAATTTGCATTGATTCAATGACTAGTTGATTTCGTTTATTGAAGTGACCTGTCACTGAAATAGTATACTTGCCTTCTTCCAAAATCAGCAATTTATCCGCTATTTCTATATTGGCCACCACACAATTAATCGGTTCATGATTTGTACGTAATGTAAATCGCACAAGCAACGGATGTGTCTTGATTACCCGAATTTTATCCAGTAAACCAGTATAATGTTCCATCGCGATCACCTCGCTAAAATTATAGCAAAAACAGCTAAAATTGAGAATTTTTAATCGATTTTAGATATGCTATAATGATCAAGACAGTAAAGTTTGAAGACGGTGGCGACTTCTGAAAGGTGGTGGTGCTTATGAACGTAAGTGCTAAAATCTATGAAAGGAGTAAGCCTTTTGTCCGCATATGAGACAATTCAAACCATTCTTGGTTTTGGTATGTTTACCATTGCTTTGATTAGTTTGATTGTAAATATGCTTAAAAATGACAAAAAGAAATAACCGTCTACTTTAGCAGGTCAGCGGTTATTTCCAAATAACTAATATTCTGCCACCGTTCTTTAATCGGTGCTGTTAATGAGGGGTTGTTCGCGCAACTCCTCTTTTTCATGTTCATTATAGCAATATTTCGCAAGAAGTTCAACGATTTCCCGTTAACCCTACATATAAAGCGGTAGAATAGCCGTAAGTATAACAGCTGTCGCTGCTATTGTGACTTTAGTCAATCGCCAAAATGAATTATCCTTTCCTGCTCTTTTCAAAAGATAAGAACAGACAAGATACACGAATACAAGAAATAGTGATCCTTTCGCAATTCTATTTACCAAAGGATTTTCAGTGATACCCAAAGAAATCCCGTCTATAAATGCAATAACGGGTATCAATAGATCCATCGTCAAACTAATGTTTTTTGCCATGCTTACTCCTTCTTTCTCGAACTAAAACGGTAGCTCATCGTCGCTAATATCGATTGATTGTCCACCAAATGGATTCTGTGAAGCGTTCAATCCATTGTTGTTAGTCGTCATTGTGTCATGCTGTTCAAAGGTGGTGGTGTTTGGACTGGTAGACGATTGATCAGCGTGCGCACGGCTTTCTGTCGCTGATTTACTTTCTAATAATTGGAAATTATCGGCCACAACTTCTGTCACATACACCCGTTGTCCTTGCTGGTTGTCATAAGTTCGGGTTTGAATCCGTCCGACAACGCCGATCAAACTGCCTTTTTTAGCTAATGTCGCCATCGTTTCTGCTGGTTTGCGCCAAATCACACAGTTAATAAAATCAGCTTCTCGATTGCCGTTTTGATTCGTGAAATTGCGGTTGACGGCTAGGGTAAAAGTCGCTACTGCTGTGCCACTTGCAGTATAACGTAAATCGGGATCTTTGGTTAAGCGTCCTACTAATGTCACATTATTAATCATCTTTATCTCTCCATTTCTCTATTTATCTGTTGGTGTCTTTGATAAGCTAGTTTTCGCTCTTTTTCTTCGACGTGAATCACTTTTTCCATCAAATTACTAATCGAATCCATTGTCTCATCGTACGTGATCGACGCAGCATAAGGATTGCTTTTTTGATATTTCTTCCAAGTATCTTTTAGCTCGTGACTATTTTTCAGTACATCCATATCCTTTTCATAGTAAATCTTTAACGGATCAGTTTTTCCTCGACGTGTAAATGTATTTCTCACACTATCTTTCAAGGTCTTCTCATCGATCTTCTCCATTTTAGGAATAGTATAGAGATCATAAAAATCTTTTCCTCTTGAATTATCTGTTAAAAAATCAAAGGTTGCACTTAATTTTTCAGCAATAATTTGTTCTGTAGGATAGGATTCCAAAGGAATCGTTCGATCCTCAAACATCAATTTATGACTGTGAGTGATTGTTGCAGGATAGATCGAGTCACCTGTAGTCACATCTACCTTAAAATCTGGCCGCATGTTTTCCAAATGTGCCAGCACACGTAAGCTAAATCCTGGATAGTAATCGGCTTCTCTCGTTTCTTTCATTCCTTGAATCTCAAATTGAATGCCTTCTTTCGTCGGCGTTGAAAAAATATCGTTTAGAACCGTTGTTAATGTTTCTTTGGTTACTTTCATTTCCCGTAAAGTCGTATCAATGTCTTTGGTTGTGCGATTTTCAATGCCATACTTTGAGCCAATTAAGAAGCCGCCTTTTAACACAAAATTTTCACGATAAGGAGACTCTGAGATTTTTTCCAAGAACTTTTCCATCATAAAATGTCTTAAAACAAGCTGCGGATCAACTTCTTTTTCTCTGGAAATATTCTTCACTTTTGCTTTTAACTGCGTAGGTGTCATGTATCTTCTCCTTTAATTTAAAGCCTTAATATAAGAACGCATCGTTTTGTCTGTTGGCAAAATTCGTCGATACTCATTCAATTTTCTAAGATTTTTTCTGTCCAACTCCATGTAGTTTTTGATTGCTTTTACTTTGATCTCATCCTCAACGGTATACCAGGGATTCCAAATGTCACACAAAGTTCTTTCTGGATCATAAGCTATAATAGGATTCCCATAGCGACTTTTTATTTCAATCTTACCTAATTCATACCATTCCGCTTTTGTATAGTGTAGCTCAACTGCGAATTCCTTCAATCCTTTTTCAGAAACGTGATAACCGTAAGGTACAGTCAGATCGATCTGTCTAGGGATCATATCTGTCAAATCATACAAATCTAAAGCGGTAATATGTGAAATAATGCCGCGTTCATATTTTTTTTGCGCCATAAACAATTCATCAGGAAATTGACCAGGTAAGGTGAAAAAACCTGGATACTCACGATCCAGCTCTCCACGATCTACCATACGTTTGATCGTTACAGGAGAAATGCCCGCTTTTTTGGCATCCTTCAAAGCCAAAGTTCCATTAAATTCTTCTAGCAGCTTGTACACCATTGCTTTTGTCATTTTCTCCCTCCTTTGTATACGTATAAACTTATAAATATAGTATAACATAAGTTTATACGTATACAATAGCCAGGAAGATTTTATCGATCTAATTCAATTTCTTTTTGAATCCGTTGCTGGTTCTTTAATTGCTGCAGTCTTCGTTTGCTGGCACGCATTTTTTCCTGTTCTGAACGAATTTTGGCTTTTTGATTTTCGATTTCTTGTTGTTTGTGTGTTGTATTACGCATAAGATTAACCCTCCATTATTTTGTAGTGCGTCGTGTTCTCTTCTTGAAGTTCGTTTTTTTCTTTTCAGAAAATTCAAAGCCTGTAGTGAAGTCTTCTTTTAAAACAATCGTTGCTTCAAACGAACCCTTCTGACCTTTTAACCCTTTCACTGGTTGGCTTGTTCGTCTATTTTGAATAATCTCCTTCAGCTGTGTCGCTGTGAGTTTCTTTTTGGCAATCGTTGTCCATAACTTAAAATCACAGGCTTCAGACGTACATGCTGCCACCTTTTGATAGAGTAAGACTTCTTGTTCCTGGCATTTTGGACAAATTCCTAAATGACGCGCGGCTTCTTGCTTTTCACTGGCTGCTTTCACTTCTTGTAACGTCGATCCAAAATCAGTGGATTGGATTTGTCCTGGGACGACTTCCAATAAGTGAGAGACAAATTTTTGGATATTGGCTAGAAAAGTGGTTTGTGTTCCTTTTCGTTCCCCAATCTTTAACAAGTAGCTTTCCCATTTGGCGGTCATTTCGGCGCTCGTAAGCAGCGGCTCTTTTTCCACGGCTTGGCAAAGCAAAATCCCTTTATTCGTCACCACGAGCTTATTTTTCTCTACCTTGATATATTCCTTTTGTTTCAAGGTTTCAATAATATTCGCCCGTGTCGCTTCTGTACCGATTCCTTCCACTTCTTTCAATATGGATTGCGCTTCTTCACTATCCACGGTTTTCCCAGCTGTTTTCATTGCAGTGATCAACGTACCTTCGGTATAAGGTTTTGGTGGCTTGGTTTCTTTTTCAAGGACTTGTAGATCTACCGTCACCATTTCTCCTTTTGTCACTTTAGGAAGTAGCGGCTCTTCTTCCTTCTCTTTTCCGTCGCTCTCTTTTCCAAATAACTTCTTCCAACCTAGATCTACCGGCACTTTTCCGATTGCTTTTAACTGAAGCTGCTGAACCTGCGTCAAGATCGTTGTTTCTTCATAGGTATATTTTTCCGCAAACATGGCCACCGTTGTTTTTAACACTTGTTCATAAATGGCCTGCTGAAGTGGACTTAGTTGTTCAAAAGCCGCTGCTGTCATAACCGTTTTTGTAGGAATGATCGCGTAATGTTCCTGGACTTTCTTGTTATTCACATACCGACTATTCGGCGTATGAATAGGGGTTGGGATTGATTCGGCCTTTAAAAAATGCTTGTATTCATCTAAATGATCCAACAGATACGCATATTCCCCTTCCGTAATATAAGGGGTGTCTGTTCGCGGATAGCTTAGATATTTCCCTTCATATAAGCCTTGCATAGCTTCCAATGTGTCTTTGGCACTAGCTTTCATAAGCTGATTCATTTTAGACTGAAGGCTGGATAGAGAAAAAAGACGTGGACTTGCCGCGCTTTTTTTCTCGGTTTCGACTTCAAGAATCGTGCCTGGCTGCTTTCCTACTTGAACACCTTTTTCTTTTAAATAAGCTTCAAATGCTTCTTGCGTCGCTTGGGTTTCATTCGGATCAAACTTCGCATCAAATATGCCATTTTGAGCGGTTATTTGGGATTTCCCTTCAAAATATGGTTCTTTTTGGAAGTTTCTAATCTTTTCCTGCAACTGATAAATCATGTAAAGCGTTGGAGTTTGGACTCTACCTAAGGAAAAACTTTCTGGTATGCCTTTTTGCTGCAAGAGTAAACTATACAGCGGGCTGCCATTCATACCGATTAACCAATCGGCGATCTGACGTGCTTGTGCTTCTTCAAATTTGGGATAGGTCTCTCCTGCGTCTCTTAACTGCTGGAATCCTTGATAAATGGCTTCTTTTTCTAAGGAGTTGATCCAAAGTCTTTTAAAGGTTTTTCCTTGATCGGCGCCTGCTTGTTGAATGATCGTCCAAGCGATCATTTCCCCTTCACGATCGCTATCTGTCGCAATAATAATGGTGTCGGCCGATTGAAGTTGCTGTTTCACCACATTGAATTGCTTTTTCTTATCTTTAGGAACATGATAGTGGTATTGATTGGGGAAAATAGGCAAATGCTCTAATGACCATTGTTTCCAATTTTCATCGTACATATCGGCCGAATCTAACTCGACTAAATGACCAAAACCATACGTGATCACAGTTTCACCAGGAAACAATCGATCTTGGATCTCAAAATACCCGTCTTTTCGGGTGGCTTTAGAGAAGCTATCGGCATAAGCTTTCGCTTGTGACGGCTTTTCTGCTAAAATAACGGTTTTCATCATGACGATTTCACTCCCTTTCTTGCTGTCTACCTTGTTGAAACAACATGGCACGTTTTTGCTTTCTGATTTCTTGTTGCTGGATCTCATGCTTCAATTGATCGTTCCAGTCCTTTTTTACTTCAGGTACAAATTCATGTTCATGATTTTTATAGCCTTTGTAGTATTGTTCTGCTTTATAAGAGAAAAGAATCTGAGCATTAATATCCCCTTTTTCTTGATAAAAACGATCAAAATCGTACGTACCATCCACGCGTTCACAAGCTTTTAATTCTTTTGCGACTTCTCTACAAATATCTTTCAAATTAATAGCTTCTATTGAATCGTTAACAGAAAGCTGCTGACCAAAAGACGCATTTACTTTGTGAGCGGAAACCAATTGGTTCGTTAATTGCAGATTGTTTTCTGTCTTGTGTATGGCCATAATTGCTTCAGGTTCAACTTTCATTTCTTTTGCAACTTCTTCATAAATGTCTTTGTATTCTTTTGGCACTTGCCAATCATTAGCGATTCCTCGTTCACAACGTACTTTCTGATTCGTAAATGGATCAACTGCGCCCATTAATTGTTCTTTTTCGTAGAAAATATGTCCTGCACGGTCATTATCCACACAAATCTCGATGGATTGAGGAAAGGCTTGTTTCTTTCTCAATTCAGATACTGCCTCACCAAAATAATGACTGATCACATGGTGTTTTAACCCTTCCATAGAGACTAACCACGTATCGTTTAACTGATCACGATTCAGTGCAGCATAGCTAAGTAAATCAATACTACTCTCAAAAAATTTTAACTGTTTAGGGTCACCGATCTTTAGGTTAAATCCATGATTCGCTGTCGAATTTTTATCTATATGCTTATATGTGCCTCTCTCACCAAAACGTTCATAATCAATGAATGTTCCTTGATAACTCGCCCCTACTGTCTCTTTTGTCTGTGGATCTTTCCATAAAAAGGCGACCGCATGATCCAAACGATCGTCTCGAACTAAGAAATTTTGCCGTTCATGTTTTGGCTTTAGTTCGGCGATCAATCCTTCTTTTTCTGCATAATCAATCAACCAATCGGGCAGTTTTCGTTCTTCCTTCAAATAATTCCTTCCTTTTTCTGTGAGTGGTTGAGAATCAACGGGGTGATCTTTGTACTTTTCTGTCTCAAAATGAAAATTTTCCACTCGTTCTGTTTTGTCTTCATTCTTTAGAATAAAATCAGTGGCTGCTTTAAATTGTTGCTTAGGGTCTTGAATCTCTTTGTCTATGAAAAAAAGTTCAGCTAATTCAATAATGTCGCCACTAATATTTTGACTGTTCCAATAAAAACGTTGTTTTCTTCGATCAAAAACAAATGAATCATGGTCTTCTAAGCGATAGTCTCGTCCTTTATTGACTACAGCCATTCCATTGTTTCGAGCAAAATCCACTATATCGATCTGTTTACATCGATCAATAAGACTCATTTTTTTCTCGGTCATTTTCAAACCTCCCAAAAGAAAAAAGACTATCCGTTTTTCAGATAGTCTTTTTTACTTGTTTTATACACGTTCTTTTTGTGACAATTGTTGTTCATGATAGATTTCATTTTTTCGTTTTGCCACTTCTGACACTGTCTCAAGTGAAAATCGGAATGGATTTCCTAGCGCAAATTCTTCTGAAGGTAACGCCGTTTGAATCTCTTTTCCATAACTTTTTCCTTTTAAAATCACTTGATTATGCTGCGGATCTTCAATAAACGCCGCATCCTTCAAATGTAACGTTCGACCCGTATCTTCTTCCATTACTTTCCCGTCTTTCTTGTCGATCCAAAGTGAACCAACGGGCACAATATTCTTATTCTCTGGCGTTTCTAAAGTATTTTTATGCTCCTGCTTCACTTCTGCTGGCTGGATCTCTGGTTCTCTTTCTCTGTATTGATTGATTTCATTAGAAATGGTTTGAATGAATTCATTTGCGACACGGCTGACATCATTCATGATTTTCCCACGTTCCGCAGCTTCCTTATCATCCAAAGTCTGACCATTCTTCGTCCATGTCGCAATATAAGGAATCGCCTTCTCAGACGTGTCCATCCCAAAATGCTTGCACACAATATAGGAGGTCATTTCTGCCTGTAGTTCTTTAGTTGCGGTATCTAATTCTGAAAATTTGTGCATTCTAGCATGCGCTAATTCGTGAATACTTGTAGCCAAATGCTGCGTAGGAGTATTTCGAGTATTCATGACGATTTCTTCTTCGCCAGTAAATTCGTTACGAACATATGCCCCACGTGCTTGTCCTAATTCTCTTTGATAGACTTCACTTTCTGTCATATCTCGAATTTGTATCCCAATATTGTTGGCTACCGCTTGAATCCCAGCTTGAAGTTCTGACTGTCCTGTTTTATCCAATTGAAAATCAAAGACACGGTTCGGAAAGATTTTCGGATAGTCTTCAGGTTTTAACTGTGTTTGTGTGATATCAAACACTTTTTCAATCGTGTAGTAAGGTTTTTTGATTACTTCGATTTGACCACTTTCGATTCGTTTTTTATCTTCTGGTGTAGCCTCTGTTTCTCGAACAAAGCCACGTCCTTTCTCATAAAATCCTTTGACCGTTTTTCTGACAAAGATCTTGTTCCCTTGTTCCCCTTTTTTGATATAGATTCCTTCTTTTTTCAACGCGGCACGACCTAAACAAGCCGTTGCACCTGGAAATTGTTCCTCAATCAATAATTGGTTTCTAAAGGATAGTTCTGGAAAACGAGACATAAAATTCAAAAGTTCTTTCACGTCTTCAGGAGAATGGGTATGCTTTTTCACCGCATCCAGTGCCTGTTGCGAAAGGGATTTGACTTCTTGCTTAATCTCTTCTGCCGTTCGTTTTTGATAGCCCTTTTGTTTTGTTTTTGTTTCTTTCGACTGCATTTGTTCTTTCGAAACAGATTCATTTTTTACCGTTTGTTTTTGTTCCTTTTCAGGTACTTGTTCGCACAATTTTGCTAACTCTAAATAGATGGGTTGATTACTGTTGACGCCATCCCCTAGATCCATTCGGATCTGATCTACTACTTCTCCGTTCTTCACTTCTTCAAAATAGAATTTATAATAACCTGCTTCTGCGGCGTATTGGTTATCCAACGTTTTGAGTTGATCGATCAATTCGAATGTTACGATCTCCCCACCATAACTTTTCAATCCTTTTTCTGGATCATTTTCGTTGAATTCTACTCGATAGAAATGATCGTTTTCTTTCTCCTTCAGAGAATCAGTTGGCGCAGTCTCTTCAAGTAATTCACGAACAGCTGCTTTTTCCTCTTCCGACGTGGCTTGATATTTTTTTGATTCCTCAAATCCCCCGTTTTCATTCAGTTCTAAAGCAACTTTTCGATAGCCTTTCAAAAAATAAATGGTTGGATTTTTTTTCCATTGCGTCACTCGTCCGCTGTCAATAATTGCTTGTACTTCAGGAAGAAGATTTTCTTTTCCTTTTTCTGATCTTTCTTTCAGCTGTTCTAATGTTTCCAATTTCCGTTGGTATTTTCGGATCGTAGCGGCTGAAAAAGTCGATTCACCTTTTTCAAAGCGTTCGATTTCTTCTTTGATTCTTGGAATATTCTCGATCGTCATATCCAGTCCGCCGTACTTGTTATAGCCCATTTTCTTTAGCTCTTCTTGTCTTTCAAGTTTTTCTACTTGTTTTTCTTGTTGCTTGATCTCTTCTCTCAGACTATGCACTTTATTTTCGATTCGCTCTTGTTGCCTAAACCAAGAACGCCCATTTCTCTTATCGTTCATTGGTTGACCGTTGGTCTTTCTTTGGTGTTCAACCATCTTTTCAATTTGTTCGTTTAATTCATTTTGCAATCGTACTAATTTTCTTTTGGATTTTCCCAAGCGACTATTGTCTAGTGGTTCTTTTTCTTCTGCCATGTCCGTTTCCTCCTCGTAAAATATCATTTGTCTAATAGTTTTTAT
>ULRM01012588.1_pt1 | contig 12843 bp, 11 predicted proteins | sample 1955551 | NCBI WGS metagenome assembly ULRM01 (sample SAMEA4835686, study PRJEB28245) | human gut metagenome | biome: gut microbiome; material: fecal sample | place: Denmark | collected 2008
TATTAAGATCGAAACAATCAGTTGTATATTTCATTCCCATTCCCATAACTTGCTCATAATACATAAATATAAAGTAGCATACTATTACAGCTAAATATATCAACCTTTTTTCCTTTCCTTTACAACCATATTTAATTATTGCTGGAATTAATACAAAATTATAAAGTTGAAGATATAATGTAAATCTATTAAATATCCAATTAAACATTCCTAATGCTACAAATATTAAATTAATAATTGACATATTTACAAAAACATCTTTAATAGGCCAATTATCAGCTAATTCTTTTCGTTTTAAATATGCCAATACTACTGGCACTGCATTAACTATAGTTCTCATTAAACTAGATCCACCTTCAGTACTTGAACCATATTGACCATAGGTTGTATCTGCTAGCGCTTTAAATATTAATGGACTAATCAACTGATAGCATATTATCCCCGTTAATGCAATTACCATAAATTGAATCATTCTCTTAGACCACGCTTCTTCCCTTACAACAAAGTATATTGCAATTAATGCTAATGATGATTGATGAAATGTTGATATTAATAATACACATATACAATATGGGAAAAACTTTCTTTTTATAATCAAAGGAGTACATATAAATAATAAGGCTGCTGCTATACATTGCCTTATCCCATTCATTGTTACAAAATAATATCCTGAAGTTATATAAATATATACTTGTAACTCTAAATAAGTTCTATATTTATTAAACATAATTACATTTAATAAATTTGTTATTAGTGCACATACAAATATCAATATTTGCGGATCTGAAGTAAAACTAATAAGAAACAAACTTAATAAATTTAAAGCAAAATCTCCCTCCATTACAAATTTACTTGGATCTTGAGCTAATAATACATATGAGTGTTTATAAAAAGGAGTATCTCCTATTCCACTTCTTAAGCCTGAAACTAATATTAATATTAAAGCCACTAATAAACTCCAAAATATTGCTAATCCTCTAAATTTCTTATCATATGATATTCTTGCAAGAAAATAAAGAATATAAGTTGATAGTATAGTAGAATAAAAAGGTAACACTGTTAACTCTCCTTTAATTAATATCTGTAGTTTTATTTAAAATATAGAAATATAAAACTGTTCCAAACGGTATTGCTAATATAGTTCCGAGCTTACAAGGAACATCTTTTAAAAACTTTTTATTTCTACACATAATAGAGCTAGATACATAATGAATGCATTCTTTAAATTTATTAATGCTCGATATCCTTGGATTCTTCATATTTTCAATTCTAATAAAAGAAAATCCTTTTGGATTCCTTCTATACTGTTTAAACATATTTAAAGATGACCCATCTTCCATATATTCAACAATACAAACTACTTCATTCATTAATCCAATCTTATAATCTTCATCAAGCCTAGCATATTTATAAGCTAAACTTACATACTTTTCATCTTCAAAAATAGGATAAGGATACTTCTTAGTTAAATCACTTCTATATATAAACTTCTTATCTCCCTTAACTCCTAAAGTATTATAAATATCAAAATAAGTCGTTTCATTTATATTATCTGGTAAACTTGTTCCAATTACCTCTCCATCTTCATATGCATCTAATGCTACAAATCCTGCTAAACCTCTATGTCTATTCTTATTCCAAAAGTCTACCACTTTTTCAACGGCATCATCTGTCATATAATCATCTGAATCAATACACGTGTTGATTTCAGTTTCAATTAATTCATAAGCTGTATTATGAGCTCCATGCATTCCTTGATTTTTTTGATAATGATATCTTATTTCAACTTTATTTTCACTTATCCAGTTATCTACAATTTCCTTAGTATTATCACTAGAACCATCATCAATTATTAACCATATAAAGTCTTTGCTAGTTTGCCTTTTCAAACTTTCATAACACTTATGTAACGTATAAGCTCTATTAAAAGTTGGCGTAAATACAGTTAATGTCTTCAAATTCTTCTCCTCCAACCTCTATACATATTTCTTCATATAAAAATTACTTAACCACTTAACATTGTTAGTAGAATCATAACCCTTGTTAATAATTTGTTTAATGGAATCTTTTTTCTTGAAATCATTGCTAAGAACAATATCTGCCCAATACTGTGGACTCTCATTTAAATCAATAAACTCTACATTGTTAGTAATATCACTTTCCTTAGTTACTCCAGTAGAAGTTATAACATTTAACCCAGCTGCCTGAGCTTCAACCATTACCACAGCTAGTCCCTCAAATTGTGAAGGAAATAAAAATAAGTCCATTGCTTGCATTAATTCTGGTATATCTTCTCTAACTCCAAGAAACCTTACACCATCTTCTAATTGAAGCTTTTTAACCTTATCCTCAATTTTTTCTTTTAAATATCCATCACCAACTAAAAGTAATACTGTATTTTTATTCTTTTTATAAACTTCATTAAATATATCTATCAAAAATTCATGATTCTTTTGAGGATTAAATCTACCTATATGACCAATTACTTTTTTACCTTCAATACCTAACTCTTCTCTCATCTTATGTCTAATCTCTTCATTTATCTTAAATTTTTCTGTGTCTACTGCATTATTTAAAACTGTAATTTTTCCAGAATTACTTATCTTTTTACCAAATAACCATTCACCAGCTCTTTTAGAACAAGCGAAATAATCACTAACATTTCCCTTTAAATTTCTTCTAGCATATACTCTAAATGGATATTTATAATCAAGTTTTAAATCTGATAAATGACTATGAGCTATTCTACAAGGCACTCCGGCTTTCTTTGCCGCTTTCAAAACAAATCCGCTATTTTCATTTATATGTGAATGTACTACTTTATATTCTTTATGTTCCTTGAAAAACTGATCTAATTCATTGAAATACTTATTATAATTTCCTGGTTTTATAGCAGATAACCTATATATCCTTCCACCTAAAGCTTCAATTTCATCATCATAATGTCCTCTTTCAATTCTGTTAGTCATAAAATCAAATTGAATTTTACTTTTATCTAACTTTCTATAATAATTCATTAACATAGTTTCAAGTCCACCACGATTCATTATGGTTACAACTTGTAAAATTCTTATGGGCTCCATAATTAACTCACCTCTCTTATAACGCTTTCCTCAATACCTCTATCCCATTAATCATTAAATATGAAGGTAATGATAACTTGTACTTATTAAAAAAATAAAATGCTCTCCAATGAGGTGCAAAATACTTAAGCTCTAATCCTTTATATGCTTCATGAATATAATCTTCCCTTAATATATACTTTATATTTCTAATCTTTTTTATAAAAGAAACCTTATTACTTTTACTACATTCCAGTAATCCCATACCTAAAACCGAAGTGCATATTCTATTATTAAGAGCAATCGTATATTCATCACCTAAATCATTATTTAAAATAAAATCATTTATATACTTAAAATAATTTCTTCTTTTCTCAATAAAATTAGGAATATACCTTGAAGTAATAGAATTACTATTTCCTCTCCAATAATGATACATAGGTTTATTTAATAAAATTACTTTATTTACTTCATTTAATACATGTATATTGAATAAAGTATCTTCCCCAGATCCAATTTCATTTAAATCAACAAAGCTTAAATTTTTTTCTTTTAATATTGAAGTTTTATACATCTTTGCCCAAACTGTTCCTAATGCATCTAAATATTCAGGTGTAGCAAGCTCTTTACCTACTGGTCCTACAAGCTTTCTTAATAATTGACTTTTAACTTTATCATCAACATATAAATTTACTTCTGGTAAATTAAATACCTTTTCTTTAGAATGATTATTAAACTCCCTAATATATGTACACATAACTAAATCGCAGTTATTATTACTTATAGTTTTGTGTAAAATCTCTATCATATTATTATCTATCCAGTCATCGCTATCAACAAATACTATATATTTACCATTAGACTTTTTTATTCCAATATTTCTCGCTTCAGAAACTCCAATATTATAATTATTTATAATTTTTATTCTTTTATCATTACTAGCATAACTTTTTAAAATATCTAAACTACTATCTGTTGATCCATTATTTAAAGCTACTATTTCTATATCCCTAAAAGTCTGCTTTATTAAGCTCTCTAAACACCTTTGCAAATATTTTTCCACATTATATACTGGTACAATTACACTAACTTCAATATTTTTACTTTCCATAATAACCCCTTATTAAGCCTGTAAATACATTCTTTCAATATCTTTAACGACATTTTTTATATTAAAACTATTAATCCTACCTTCTATAATTTCTTTTTTGAAGTTACTATTTTTAATATAATTATTTATTAATTCGGCCCACTGCTTTTCACCTTTTTCAAGTGGTATCACAGTACATAAACCCAAATCTGCTTCATCAGTAATCTTATCAGATATAAAACATGGTAAATTCGCAACTTGAGCTTCAACTAAAGTTACAGGTAATCCTTCCCACTTCGATGGAAATAACATAAAATCCATTTTTGTCAATATATTAGGAACATCTCTTCTTGAACCTAAAAGTGTTATATTTCTTTCTAACTTATATTCTTTAATTAACTTCTTTACCTCTTCCTCTTGTGGCCCTTTACCAATCCAATATAAATGAATTCTTTTATTAATTTTAGTTAATTCATTTATAACTTTTATAATAAAAATACTATTTCTTTGCTCACACATTCTCCCTACTGTTACAAACTTAATTTCGTTACTATCTATATTTAAACTCTTTATTTCTGAACTGCTTATAAATTTATCAAAATCAACACCATTATTTATAACAATAGTATTTTTAACCTTACTTCCATACATATATAAATTAGCTGCTTTCGAACATCCAACTTTCTTAGTTGCTAAAGCATTTATTATAATTCTCATTACTTTTCTATAAATACGTATAGGTAATGTTGCACCTACTGTCCTAGCATGTGCACTATTAGTATTATGTGAATGACTAATCCTAACTGGAACACCTACAACAAAGGCTGCCAATAAATTTATTCCATTAAAAAAATCTATATTGGTATGAACTACATCAAATGGTCCCTCTTTCTTTAATAATTTTATTAACTTAAAAAAATGAGTAATAATATTTTTTATACCATTTAAATCACTAGTATGATAAACTTTGGCACCTTCACTAATTACTTTATCTTCATAAAATTGCTTACCTTCACAGGCTAATGCAAAATTTATCTCTATTTTATCTTTATCTATATTTTCAAATACATTAATTAAAAAAGATTCTATTCCTCCTGGTGCTAAACCATGTGATATTTCTAACACTCTTACTTTCTTTTTATTATCTAAATTCATCATTTATAACTTATACCCCTTATAAATCAACTTCTATTACTAACATAAGAAGAAAGTCCCTTCTCATAATTAATATCTAATTGGATCCCATCATAAACCTTTAAAAGTTTACTGTTTATACTCTCAATATCATATTTCTTAATTTCCTCAGAAACTTCAAAATTCTTATCCTTTAAAAGATAGTAATTTTCTATAGCTTTTGCTGTTGATTCATAATCATTGACATTAACTAAAGTTCCCACAGTTTCATTACAAACAAGATCTCTACATCCCCTAATATCAGTAGCAATTACCTTTCTACCACAAGCCATAAATTCCATTATATTTCTAGGTAATCCCTCTCTATGGGATAACATTATCCCAATATTTGATATATTTATCAATTTATTTACATCGAATCTATATCCTAACATAAATATGTTATTTTGTAAATTTTTTATAGTTATTTGTTTCTCTAAACTTTCTTTTAATGCTCCATCGCCAATACAAATAACTTTTATATTAGGATATTGATCTCTTAATATCTCCATAGCATTAATTAATTGAATATGATTTTTATTTTTATTAAGCTCTGCAATCATTAAAACTACAAAATCATTATCTTTAATTCCTAGTTCCTTCTTTTTTTCTATAATTTCTGTAGCACTTAACTTTTTATACTTACTTAAATCAAGTCCAACCCCGTTAAGTAGATAACACTTTTTAGGTTTAAGTTTTTCCTTTGTTATTTCATAATCTTCACTATTTATATTAATAGTTACATCAGTAAATTTAGCCATAATCTTTTCAATTGGATAATATAAGAACCAACCTAATTTAGATCCGCCTTTTAAGAAATGATAACCATGTGCAGTATATATAGTTCTTAAATTTGGAAAACTTAACTTAAGTAATCTTCCGTATATAGCTGCTATTGGAGTATGAACATGAACAATATCATAATCATTAATTCTTTGAAGCTCTTCTAACTTTATGAAAGCATTTATATTTCCAATACCTAATGGATTTCTTGAAAAAGGAACTTCAAATATCTTAACACCTCTTCTTTGCAACTCCTTATCTACTGGCTTATCTATAGAACAAGCACAATGAATTTCATATCCATTATCTAAAAGCATATTAATATGTGGTATTAAAAATGCATTTATTGTTCTACTAACAGTTGTTACATATAAGACCTTCTTCATATTCTCTTTCCCTTCTTTCATAATCAACCTTTATAACCTTTGCTGGAACTCCAACTACAGTACTATATGAATCAATATTATCTATAACTACAGCTCCTGCACCTACTGTTGAACCTTTTCCTATCCTCTTACCTTGAATGACTGTTGAAGCTGATCCCATCATTACGCCCTCTTCAATAATGTCATTTCCAGAAACATTAACATTCCATAATAAAGAAACGTAATCCTTAATAATAGAATCATGTCCAATTCCACATTTAGGACTTATAATAACATGATTTCCTACTTTTATATTTGTAGTAAGAATTGCTCCTTCATAAATAAGAGTTCCTTCTCCTATATTAATATAATCATGAATATATACTTTAGGATGAATTATAGTTGCAAATTTAAATTTATTATTTATTCTATTTACTATTTTCCTTTTTACTTCATAATTTGCTATTGCTATAACAATATAAGTATCAGATGGTAAAACTTCTAAAGAATCTATACCACCAATAACAGAATACCCATTAATAATCGTTCCCCAACTATTTTTGTTATCATCTATGAATCCTATTAAATTCCACGTTGATTCTAATTCATTTATTTGTTGTATTATTAATGATGTTTCTCTTCCTACTCCACCTGCACCTACTATCACTATATTTTTCATTATTAATCCCCAAACCTATTATTTATTAAAAAATTTTGTCTTTTTATTTTTTCTTTCCTCATAACAACCATAATATTTATTATCTAAGGACTTATCGCTTTCATTTAAAATAGTACCTATTACATTTGCTTTAGCCTCTACAAGTTTAATATAACTCTCCTTAACCATCTTTTCTCTAGTCTTTCTAGCCTTAACAACTATTAAAGTTGCATCTACCTTTGATGCTAAAAGTAAAGTATCACTTACTGGAAGTATTGGTGAAGTATCAAAAATTATATAATCAAAATCAATAGATAATTCATTTATTAAATCCTCCATAGCTTTTGATCCTAATATTTCTGATGGATTAGGTGGAATTGTTCCTGCTGTTATAAAAAAAAGTGATTCTTCAATTTTCTTAGTAACACTTTTTAAATCAGATTTTCCAACTAAAACATCTGTTAATCCTTCTCCATTAGATACAAAAAAGTTGTAATGCATAGATGGCTTTCTTAAATCACAATCCATTACTAAAACTTTTTTGCCATCCTGCTTTAAAGTGTATGCCAAATTTCCTGCAACAGTAGACTTTCCTTCCCCTATTAAGGAACTTGTTATAACTATTGTTTTTATTGGTTTATCTACCGATGAAAACTTAATACTTGTTCTTAGACTTCTATAAGCTTCCGCTGACAGGGACATTGGCATCTTTTTCGTTACAAACATTTTTGCTCTCCTTTCTAAATTCTTTTTCTAATACAGGTATACTTCCTAATACAGGTACTGGTACTATTTTTTCTAATTGTCTTCTAGAAACTATTCTTGTATCTAAATAATCTAAAACTAAAATTAATCCAATAGATAAAACAATTCCTGCAGCAAAAGCCATAATTGGTAATTTAGTTTTATTTGGATATATAGTAGATACCCTAGCTTCACTTAATATTTTAGGATCCGTACTTGGCATTATTTCTTTTAATTTATCTAAAAGCTGCTCACATACTGCATCTAACGTTTCTGCCATTTGATAATCTGTATAGCTTGAATAATAAACATTAACTATTGGAGTATTTGCTGAAGATGAAAAACTTAATGATGAAGCAACTTCAAGAGATGTTTTATCTATTTTATACTTCTTTAAAGTATCATCTAAAAAACCATCTATTTTAGATATTTCACTAAATATAGTTATAAATTGTGAATAATAACTTAATTCGCTTTCTGAGTAAATTTCAAGCATATCATTGCTATTTCCCATAAAAAGTTTAGCTGATGCACTATAGCTTGGTTGTAATTTTGATACTTTTAATACAGCAAAAGAAGTTGTCATTGCCGTAACAACAATAATTATCCAAAATCTCTTCTTAAATAAATACCACATTTCTTCAAATTCAAAATTAATTAATTTTTCTTCCATCTTCATCCTCCTGTTCTCCATTAATATTTTATATAAATCAATTGCCCCAATTTATTTATTCCTAATAATTAATTCCCCAATTACTTAATTGCTTAACTCCTTAATTAATTAGTTTGTGCCATTAAAATATTCCATTGTAACTGTTTCACTTTGATTAATTCCTTCTCTTTTAATAACCTTCCAAAAAGTTAAAAAGAAAATCTTAACATCTAGCCAAAGAGACCAATTATCAACATACCAAACATCAAGCTTAAACTTTTCATTCCAAGTAATTGAGTTTCTTCCATTTATTTGTGCCCATCCAGTAAGCCCTGGAAGTACTTCATGCCTTCTAATTTGTTCTGAATTATAATATTGAAGATATTCCACCAATAAAGCCCTTGGCCCTACTAAACTCATATCTCCCTTTATTACATTTATAAGTTCTGGTAATTCATCTAAACTGAAACTTCTTAATAAGCTTCCAAACCTAGTAACCCTCTCATTATCACTAAGCAAATTACCATTCTTATCTCTAGAATCCTTCATAGTTCTAAACTTAAGCATCTTAAAAACCTTATTATCCTTACCAACTCTTTCTTGAACAAAAAATGCTGGTGATCCAAGATTTATCCTTACTAAGACATAAATAATTAACATCAACGGTGACAAAATAATTAGTGCTACCAATGATATAATAAAATCTAATATTCTTTTAATAAGCATATTTCCCCATCCCTTTTTTTAATGAATAACCTTGCCCCCACAAAAATTTATTCATACTAAACCCTAATTCTTTCACACCTTAATTGGCTAATTACTTAACTATTTAATTTAAAATAACCCTTTAACAATTTTAATAACTCTATTAATTTCTTCATCACTCATCTTAGTATCAGATGGTAAACATATTCCTCTATTAAAAATATCCTCTCCAACACTAATACTCTCATTATTAGCTTTAAAGAAATCATATTTTTCATAGAAAGGTTGCATATTCATTGGTTTCCATATATGCCTTGATTCAATATTTTCCTTTTCTAACTCTAAAATAATATCAATTGGCTTAACTTTTGATTCAGGACTTAATATTCCAATACTTAACCAATAATTTGGCTCACCATATTCACATACATTAGCCATTTCTATATCTTTAATATCTCTAAATGCCTCTTTATATTTTTCATATATATATTTCTTTTTTGCTATTCTTTCATCTAAAACTCTAAGTTGCCCTCTTCCAATTCCAGCAACAATATTACTCATTCTATAGTTATATCCTAGTTCTGTATGATGATAATATCTTTTATTATCCCTAGCTTGAGTTGCCCAAAATCTTGATTTCTTTATTCCATCTTCATCATTAGAAACAAGCATTCCACCACCAGAAGTAGTTATTATCTTATTACCATTAAAAGAATAAATTCCATACTTTCCTATTGTTCCTGTTTGTTTTCCTTTATATGTTGTTCCTAGAGATTCTGCTGCATCTTCTATTACTGGAACATTATATTCATTACATATAGCTATAATTTCATCCATCTTAGCTGATTGTCCATAAAGATGAACTACTATTACTGCCTTTGGTAACTTTCCTTTTTCTGAATAAACTTGAAATGCCTTTTTTAATGCTATTGGTGACATATTTAAACTGTCATACTCAGAATCTATAAATACTGGTTCTGCTCCTTCATAAATTATTGGATTACAAGTGGCTGCAAAAGTTAATGATGAACAGAAAACCACATCTCCAGCTTTTATACCTAAAAGTTTAATTGCTAAATGTATTGCTGAAGTTCCTGAAACTAATGCTGATGCATGATTTATCCCTACATATTCAGCAAGTTCCTTTTCAAAGTTATTTACATTAGGTCCAAGGGGTGCTACCCAGTTTGTATCAAAGGCTTCTTTCACAAAAACTTTCTCTAACTCCCCTATATGTGGTGATGCTAAATATATTCTTTTGCTTTCCTGATTAATTTCTTCTTTTGATTTTTCTAGTATTTCCTTGCTTTTCAATTCTTTCATTATTCTTTACCCCCTGTAGTAACTGCAGCTTCTTCTAATGCCATTTTATTGTTATAAACTTCTGGCGAACTATATGTTGGAACTATTTCCTTTAACTTATCCTTTAGCATATTTTTATTTCCTATCTTTGCAACAAATAATAAATCGTCTATTTGCTTTATTATTTTATTTAGTGATATAGTTTCTGGCTTGTCTATGAATATTTTATTATGCGCTGTTTTGGTTAAGTTATCGTTATTCATTAATAATTCTTCATATAATTTTTCTCCTGGTCTAAGACCTGTTATTTCTATTTTTATATCTTTATTTGGGGTATATCCTGAAAGTCTAATTAAATTTTCTGCTAAGTCATAAATTTTAACTGGTTTACCCATATCTAATACAAATATTTCTCCGCCCTTAGCATATGCACCAGCTTGAAGTACAAGTTGTGCTGCTTCTGGAATTAACATGAAATATCTAGTTATATCTTTATGTGTTAAAGTTACTGGTCCACCATTTTTAATTTGTCTCTTAAATAATGGAATTACTGACCCATTACTTCCTAGTACATTTCCAAACCTAACTGCAACAAATTCTGTTTTATTTCCTCTTTCATGATTAACAGCTTGAACTATCATTTCACAAAGTCTCTTTGTTGCTCCCATTACATTAGTTGGATTTACTGCTTTATCTGTTGAAATTAAAACAAACTTTTCTACCTTATATTGACTAGCAAGTTGTGCCATATTTAATGTACCTATTACATTATTCTTTATTGCTTCTGATGGATTATCTTCCATTAAAGGTACATGCTTATGTGCTGCTGCATGGAATATTATATTGGGCCTATATGCACTTATTATTTGATTTAATCTTGCTTTATCTCTTACTGATGCAATTATTACCTTCTTATTTAGCTTAGGCTCTTTGTAAGATAATTCATTTTGTAAATCATATGCATTATTTTCATATATATCTAATATTAAAAGTAACTTTGGATTAAACTTTGCAATTTGTCTGCATAGCTCTGATCCTATTGAACCACCACCACCAGTTACTAAAACAATTTTATTATTTATATACTCAGATATACCTGACTTATCTAATTTAACTTCTTCTCTACCAATTAAATCTCTTAAATCAACATCCCTCATTTTATTAATTGATATTCCTTCTTCTAAAAGCTGATAATATCCTGGAATAACCTTTACTTTTGCTTTAGTTTTTCCACATATATCTAATATATTGGTTTTTTCTAATCCACTTATTTTTGCTATTGCAAATAATATTTGGTCTATCTTTTCTCTTTCCACTATTTCAACTATGTTATTTCTATTACCTAGTACTTTTACTCCATTTAAAAAGCTATTTAATTTTGCTTCATTATCATCTATAATTCCTATAATATTGTATTGATCACCTTTTTCTTTTCTTATTTCACTTATAATTGATGAAGCACAGTCACCAGCTCCTATAATTAAAACATTGTATTTACCATCAATTCTATCTGCTGAAGTATATGTTATAAATCTAGTTATTACTCTTAGAGATAACCTTACCCCTGTAACTAATAGCATTATTAATATTCCTGCTGTAATATTAACTATTGCTGAAAGAGAATTTGGTATAAATAACATTAATATTGTACTTACTACACATGCAGATACTGTTGCAATTATTGATTGCATTAGCTCATATGACCCTGCATTAATCCAGATAGAACTATACATTCTACACCTTTTTAAAAATAATACATAAATAATTATTGATATTGGTAATGTCCTACTTAATTGTAGTATCACATTACTTACATCATTATTTAATATTACTGATAGAAAGTAAGATATTAATATTATTGATATATCAATTAATAGTAATATTATATTTTTATTTCTTTTGCTTAAATTTACTACAGCTAAATCCTGCACAAAGTACCCCCCTCATAATCATTACTAAACATCCACTATTTAGCATTACCCCAATCAATTACTGATTATAAATTTACCATTTATTCTCATACAAATTATATATTTACATCTTTTGACAGTAAATAATCTATTAGTTCTATGTCTTTTATTCTTCTAATTAGTACTCCTATAATTACGCTCTCAAATAATTACTTAATACCTCTTTTGAATTATACGATACTAATACTTATGTATTAGTTTTCCTCCTTTTGTAAACATTTTCTCTATTCTGATAATATTTCTCATATTTAATGATTTGAAGCTATCACTATTTTCGTGAATTTTTTTGTACTTTTTTTGACTTTTTAGTCATAATTTATTTTTATAGATTTTTTATAT
>ULRM01015010.1_pt1 | contig 12720 bp, 12 predicted proteins | sample 1955551 | NCBI WGS metagenome assembly ULRM01 (sample SAMEA4835686, study PRJEB28245) | human gut metagenome | biome: gut microbiome; material: fecal sample | place: Denmark | collected 2008
CGTTGTTTCTAAGTTATGGGCTCTTTGAACAGCAGTGTTTAAAATATCTGCTTGGAATTGCATCAAGAAATCATTGTTTGCTGCTCCACCGTCTACTTTTAAGACGGGAATATCTATGCCTGTATCTTCTTTCATCGTGTCAATAATGTCACGAACTTGATACGCAACTGCTTGAAGTGTCGCTTTGACAAAATCTTCTCTCGTGGTACCGCGTGTTAATCCAAAGACAGCCCCACGCGCTTGTGAATCCCAATATGGTGCGCCCAAACCAGTGAATGCAGGAACCACATAAACTTCATTGTGCCCTGTTGACGCTTTGGCTACTGCTTCAGATTCAGCAGCCGTTTGCAACATTTTTAAGCCATCTCGTAACCATTGAATCGCTGAACCAGCCACGAAGATACTTCCTTCCAAGGCATAATATACTTTGCCGTTAATGCCATAGCCAATAGTGGTAAGCAGATTATTTTTAGAAAGTTGAGGTTCTTCGCCAGTGTTCATGACAATAAATGAGCCTGTTCCATAGGTATTTTTAACCATCCCAGGTTCAAAGGCCATTTGACCAAATAAAGCGGCTTGTTGGTCACCAGCCATCCCAGCGATAGGTACTTCACTTCCGTAAAAATGGTAATTTTTTGTTAATCCATACACTTCAGAGTTCGAAACGACTTTCGGTAACATCACTCGTGGGATATTTAAAAGATCCAAAATTTCTTGATCCCAATCTAAATCATGGATATTAAACAACATCGTCCGACTTGCATTTGAATAATCAGTGACATGAGTATCTCCCGTTAATTTCCAAACGAGCCAAGTGTCAATTGTCCCAAACATCAATTCTCCGTTTTCTGCACGTTCTTGCGCACCTTCTACGTGATCTAAGATCCAACGAACCTTCGTTGCTGAGAAATAAGCATCAATGATTAACCCAGTTTTTTCATGAATCATTTCGCTGTAGCCATCTTCTTTTAGTTGATCAGCAATAGGTGTCGTTTGGCGTGATTGCCAAACAATTGCGTTATAAATGGGTAACCCAGTTGCTTTGTCCCAAACAACGGTTGTTTCCCGTTGGTTTGTAATCCCAATTCCGGCAATATCCGTTGGTTTCACTCCTGACTCAATTAAAGAACCTGCAATAACGGATTGAACAGAATTCCAAATTTCATTGGCATTATGTTCCACCCAACCTGCATTAGGAAAATATTGAGTAAATTCCTTTTGTGAACTACCAATTTTGTTTCCTTTTTTATCAAAAATAATTGCACGAGAACTAGTCGTTCCTTGATCAATCGCCATAATGTATTTTTCTTCTGCCATGATAATTCCTCCTAAACTTTTTTGAAATCGTTTTCTTTATGTCCCTATCTTACAAACAAAAGAATAACTAAACATGTCAAAAACTTTTTTTATTTTAAAAAAATTGAAAGGATTTCTACTAAAACCAACAAAGACAACGCTTTCAATAATGCTTTTATTATCTCTAATTTTTCAATAAAAAGAAACATTTTTGTTTAAAAAAGCCTAATTTTCGACTTTTAGTTGTAAAAAGGCTGGTGCGAGGATCAGAAAATTTCCGTCACACCAACCTTTTGTTTATTTCTCCCGCAAGGTGCGTATTTTCTTTTTTAATTGTTGCACATCATAGGTCGAACTTAATTCTGACAAAACATAGACTTCCGGTGTTCCTTGATAGCTCGTTTGCTGATAATTGGTCACAATTAAATCATATGTTTGTTCAGGCTGATACCTCTCCACCAGCGTGCCATTCATATTTTTAAGACTAAGCATTAATACTTGTGTTAACGCCGCTTGATAAAGAGCATCCATTGCTAAGTGAATTCCAATTTTTATTTCACCAATCATTTTAAATTCAATTAATGCCAACACGCTTAAATATTTGACCAGAGAAAGTTCATGCAAACTATCTCCTGGTTGATACGTTTCATCAAAACAGGCTAAAGCTTTTTCTAATAACGTTGTTGAAAAAGAAGCTAATTCCCGACTAGATAATTGCTGTTCTTTTTCCCAGATATGGGCCCGATCAAAGACTTCCAATTCTCCTTTAAAAAAATACAGTTTTCCATGAATTTGTGAAAAATAGTAAGCCATGGTTTTCTCAAGAGTAGGTTCAAATTTATGGGGCCGATAATACAAGACCACATTTTCCAAGATAAACGTATCAGCTAAAGAAACAGCGGAACGACGTCCCCGAATTAAGGAATATTCATCAAAAGCTGATTCTGGTAAGACCGACATTGTGATTAGAAAAACAAAATGAATCATGCTTTCTCCTTCGTCTAATTCTAATGAATAGCGACTAGAAAAACGGAAAAACAATTGTCGAACTTGCTTAAATAACGGATCTTCTTTAAAATCACTCATTTTCTTTCTCAATTGTTGATATTTTTTTGAAGTGACCGCTAGGCGCTTTTTCGTAATACTCAACCAAAGGCTAACTTTTAACGCATTATGTTCATTAAAAGTAAAACCTAAGCCAGTCTCAATCCCTTCAATTATCCGTTTATTTAACGGCGACATCGTTTTTTTCTGGTGTATTTCATAGGGAGTAATATACCAATACAACTGAAAGTAAAAGTAACGAATCTGCAATTCTTCTCCCTGTAGTTGTCCATTTTTTATTTGCAAATCAAAGGCGGCTAACAATTGATTGAGTTCCTTAATCTTTCGAAATAAAGAAGACTCACTAATCATAAATTTAGTCGTTAATTGAACAATAGAAAACTCTTTATTACGATATAAATAATCTAAAAGTTGAAATTTAAGAGACTCTTTTACAAATGCTTCAATTAAATGATTCAACGAAAAAAAATCCGATAAGGTGATTGATAGCTGTTGGCCATCATAAGTAAGCTGACAATCCTGTCCAAAAGGTTTCAAAAAATAATGTAAATCCTCTAAGTCTTTTTCAAAGGAGGCTTTTGTGACCGCTAAAAATGCTGTTAAATCAGAGACTGAGCAGGTGCCGCCTGCTAAGATGGTTTGTTGTACCGTTAATAATTGTCGCATCGCTTTCTTTTCCAATAACGTCTCAACTTTCATCGTTCTCTCTCCAATAAGCCGAAGCACCCATCAAATTTGTAATATCATAAATATTGGTTAAGGCAGGTTGATAAAAATAATCTTTTTGTAATAGGTCTGTCAGTGTCTGACCTGTTTGGATACTTAATGCTAACGTATTTATTTTTTCTAAACAGTTATTTTTTGAACAAAGCTGTGCACCAAGGACCCGTTGCGTCACTTTATCATAGATTAATTTGCCTAAAATTTCTGTCCCATGTTGTAGAGGCGGCGCTGGCTGTCTAACAATTATGGAAGCAAGTGTTTGCGGAAAAAATAAACCTTCCGTTTCGGTTAGACCTGTACTAGCAAGGTAATAGTCCCCCACTTTTGTTCCCATTGTTCGCAAAGAGCCAATGAATCGGTGTGTTTTTTCTTCTAAATTGTTGGCGACTACTAAGCCAGTTCGTACCGCATTGTTCACTAACGGAGCATAAAAAGTTTCCGCGACTGGTTCATTCATAACTGAAATGCAATCACCGATGGCAAAAACATTCGGCACTGAAGTTTGTAAATAAGGATCCACCGCGATTGTCTGATCCAGATTCCGTTGAATTTTTTTATCCAAATAGGCTAATTGAGGATGTAAGTTTAAAGCAAAAATCCCACTGTCACAAGAAATTTCCTGCTCGCTTGTTTCAAGAACAATACCATTTGCTGTTTCTTCAATTCCTAGGACCGTTTCTTCAAAATGGAAAATTACTGCTTGTTTTTCCAAAGATTTTTGAACTTCTGCGACCATTTCTTTATCAAAATATTTAGGCAATAGATTTTCCAAGCTTTCAAAGACATGGACCGTTTTCTTCATTTTCACAAGAAAATCAATAGCTTCCATTCCAATGGGTCCTGCACCAATGACGGCTACTGTCTGGCTATTTTCCAGTAATGGAACAGCCGCTAAAGCACCTGATAAAAATTTATATTTGAGTAGTTTTTCTGTTTGACTACCACGAATTTGCGTGGAAAACTGGCTCGCGCCTGTCGCTAAAATCAATTTATCATAAGAATACCACTGTTGCTCTTCCTTTCGTGACCAAGCAATCAATTGGTTCTCAACATCCATTGCCACGACTTCTCTATTTAAAAGCAACTGAATCTTTTGACGACGTAATTCCTCTTCCGTTATGTAACGTGCTTCGTGTAATTCATTGATGGTATGATTAAAATACGCACTTAAGCCACCAGATAAATACCCCACTGTTGCTTGTTTATCAATTAAAGAAATTTCTGCTTGGGGATATTTTTTCCTTGAAGCAATTGCTGCGGAAATACCTGCGAATGATGCACCAATAATCACAATTTTCATTTGTTTCCTCCTCTGTCAGGACCTACTATACTTCTCTCAGTTTATCATGATTAAAAAGAATGCTAAAGCAACAACTATAGTTTTCCCTTAAAATAATTATTTTTGCTGAGCGCATTGCTTTTCAAGCACTTTCATTTTCATTTATAATAAATGTTACTACTGTTTGAGGGGGAGTTTTCATGTCTGCAACAAAAGAGCAATTGGAACTATTTTTATTTTATTTATCTGAAACCCATACAAAAAGTTTATCTTTACATGACTTAGTTACAAGTCGACCACGCCCAGAAGAAGCGCGTATTTTATTAAATATTAACGAGGTTTTCACTTACTATCATAGCGCTCGTGTTCTCTACACAAGTGTTCCTGCTCTTGAAAACAACAAGTCTGAGCCTTTTTTCCAAGCCTTCGAAAATTTTTATTTTGAATTAAAACAACATTTTTTCAATGAAGAAGATGAAACCCATCAATTGAATGAACGTCTAGAGGAAATGAAAATTGCCTTTGAACAATTGACGGATGACTACAATGTTCTATAATAGAAGAGAACAATTCGTTGAGAAGGGGTCCTTATGAAGCAAGAAGAAGTGATTGAACGTTTAAAAGAAGAATTAAATTTGCCATTTTTTAATGGTACGCTAGAAGAAAAGAACTATTCTGAAGCAGATTATCAACAAATCAAGAAAGAGTTAATTCAATACTTTGATGATTATGTGCGAAATGTTGAAAATTAACAAGCTAAAACAACCTTTGATTTTAATAAAATCAAAGGTTGTTTTATTATTAAATAAAAAAATAACAAAAAAACCACCGGCAGTTTTGCCGATGGAAAAGGAGTATTTACTCAATAAGAGTAAAATGAAAAATAAAAAGGTTGTTGTTGGTATGAATTAATAATACAATACACTTTCTCTTTTGTCCATAAAAAAGACATGAAAAAAATATTAAATTCGTTAGTTATTTTTATTAGTTTTTTATTTTTTCAAAAGAATGTTGCTCATTCGCGTAATGGCAAAGGTTAATTCATCCGTTGCTTGATCCTGCTTTTCCTCTGAAGCATTAAATAAATCTGCATCAATACCTGTTTCTGGATCTGTTGCTAAAATCATTTCATTGCATCCTGCTACATATTCTGTATAAGCATGTTGAAATTTTTTGTGAATGCCAAGTACTTGTGGCGTCGGTTTTAATGTTCCGACTTTTTTGAGCATTAATTCATATTTTTCAGTACCTTCTTTAAATTTTGCTTGAATTTCTGCAATTCGTTCGGCTGTTAAATCATTCACTTTATTCTTATCGATCGCTTGACGAACTTCTTCGTAATATGGATTCATGACTTCGCCAATGTCTTCTGTTGTTTTAACGATATCATTAATTGTTTGAACGTAAAATCCTAAATTTGGTCTCATAACCATCCCTCTTTTCCCTTTTCTCTTTCACTCCATTTTACACTTTTTCTATTCCATCTGACAAGTGGCACTTTTTCAGTCTTTATTCTTTTGATTCTTAACAGAGAAAACATAGTGAGGCATCGTTTTGCCATGGTATGTTTTAATGTATCGATCCCTAACAAGCATCTGGTTTCGAATAGCGACATTCATAGAGGTTAAGTTCGTATCACGAATCGTTGAAATAACTTCTGGAAAATTTAATACATCGAATGCGTACTGTTTTGCCGCTGCGGCAGCTTCAATCGCCTACCCTTTGTGCCATTCTTTCACACATAAATGATAACCAATTTCTGGATAGCTCTTGCCTTTTACTAATTGATTGGTGAGACCACACTCGCCGATGACTTCGCCTGTTCGTTTCTTCTCTAACGCCCATAAGCCGTAGCCGCATTCTTGATAGGACTGTAAGTTCCACTTTAGCCAGTTTGCAACCTCTTCATCAGAAAAAGCGTGTTCATAGGCATACATCACATTTTCGTCTTGCAAAAATTTTTTCAATTCCACTTCATCTTCCGACTGCCATTCTCTGACAATAAGTCGTTGTGTTTCGAAAATAATTTTCCGTTTCAAGCCCTTTCACTCCTTACATAAAGAAAAATTGACTGGTTTAAGTACCAGCCAATTTTCTTTTCTTATTTATTAAGCACCTTTTTATTAAGCACCTTTACCTGCTTTACGTTGGAAGAACTTCACAATTTCCACAATTGGGATGATAGCAAAAGAAGTACCTGCTACAATTGCCCATTGATATGCATCTAAATGTGTGACGCTGAATAAATCATTAAATCCTGGAATAACAATCGTTGCAGCTAATAGCAAGAACGAAACAAGAATCCCATAGTTAAATGATTTGTTGCGGAATAAGCCAACTTTGAAAATTGATTGATAAATCGACTTCACATTAAAGGCATGGAACAATTGAATTAATCCCAAAGTAGCGAAGGCCATGGTTAAAGCATCGCCGTGTTGTAAATCATACAACGCTTGCGCCGATAAGTTTGTGTTAGCCGCGGTATGTGCTGGGAACATAATTGACATTTTATACACAATCAAAGTCAATGCCCCTTGCGTAATCCCTTGATAAACAACACTGCTTAAAACGCCGCCAGAGAAGAAGTTCGATTTTTTACCACGAGGTTCATGGCTCATCACATCACGTTCTGCTGGTTCCACACCTAACGCAATCGCTGGGAAAGTATCCGTTACTAAGTTAATCCACAATAAGTGAACAGGTAACAAGGTATCCCAATTGAGCATTGTTGCAATAAACAAGGTTAATACTTCCCCTAAGTTAGCTGAAAGTAAATATTGAATCGTTTTTTGGATATTTGAGAAGACTTTACGTCCTTCTTCTACCGCTACAATAATTGTTGAAAAGTTATCATCGGCAAGTACCATATCTGAAGCACCTTTTGATACTTCTGTTCCGGTAATTCCCATACCAATCCCGATGTCAGCAGCTTTTAAGGCTGGGGCATCATTTACGCCATCACCAGTCATAGCAACCACTTTTCCTTCTTGTTGCCACGCTTTAACAATCCGAACCTTGTGTTCTGGTGAAACACGAGCATAGACAGAGTAGTGTCCCACGACTTGTGCGAATTTTTCATCTGACAATTCATTTAATTCAGCGCCTGTGATGACTGCATCGTCGTCGCCTTCTTTGATGATGCCTAAACGTGCCGCAATTGCTTCTGCTGTATCACGGTGGTCACCCGTAATCATAATTGGACGAATACCCGCTTCTTTCGCGACTTTTACAGCATCTGCAGCTTCTTTTCTTTCTGGGTCAATCATACCGACTAAACCAGCAAATGTTAAATCTTTTTCCACAAGTTCAGAACTCATTTCGGCTGGAATCGTCTCAACATATTTATAAGCCATTCCTAAAACACGTAAGGCTTGTTTCGCTAATGAGGTGTTTGTTTTCAAAATTTCTTGACGTTTTGTTTCATCTAATGGACTTGTTTCTCCATTTGATAAGATTTCCGTACAACGTTTCAATAATTCATCTGGTGCACCTTTGACAGAAACTAGGAAGCCACCTGTTTTTAATTCATGAACTGTAGTCATTAATTTACGATCAGAGTCAAAAGGAATCTCTGCCACACGAGGTTCAGCTGCTACTTTTTCGGTTACGTTAAACGCATGATCTAAACCAAATTGTACTAAGGCAGTTTCTGTTGGGTCACCAATTAATGAACCATCTTGAGCGATTTTTGTATCATTCGTAAAGTTCATGATTTTTAAAGCCATATTATCAGCAGGGATTTCTGTGGAAGCAGATAAAACTTGACCATCTGTATACAACGCTTCAACGGTCATTTGATTTAAGGTTAACGTACCTGTTTTATCTGAACAGATAATGTCTGTACTTCCTAATGTTTCAACGGCTGGTAACTTACGGACAATCGCATTTTTCTTGGCCATTTTTTGGGTACCTAAAGCCAAAATAATTGTGACAATCGCTGGTAATCCTTCTGGAATTGCCGCTACAGCTAACGAAATTGACGTTAATAACATGTCAATCCATGAACGACCATTCATCATTCCTACCACAAACATCACCGCTGCAATGACTAAAATGGCAATTGTTAACATTTTACCCAATTGGTTTAAGTTTTGTTTTAAAGGCGTTTCCGTTTCTTGTTCACTTGCTAGCATGCCAGCAATTTTACCGACTTCTGTATTCATCCCTGTGCCAACCACAACGCCAAGACCACGTCCATACGTCACATTACTATTGGAATAAGCCATATTGATCCGGTCACCGATACCAATATCGGTTCCCTCTAAGATGGTTACTTCTTTTTCAACTGGAACAGATTCACCGGTTAACGCTGCTTCTTCAATTTTTAAGCTATTCGCTTCCAATAAACGTAAATCGGCTGGAACGACATCCCCTGCTTCTAATAAAACAATGTCACCTGGCACTAATTCATCACTTTTAACAGTAATGACGTGTCCATCACGGCGAACATTAGCATTTGGTGAAGACATTTCTTTTAATGCTTCAATGGCTTGTTCCGCTTTGGCTTCTTGGATGACCCCAAAGATGGCATTCAAGATAACAACCACTAAGATGATAATCGAGTCTACCACATCATGGGAAAAGACGGCTGAAATGACCGCTGCCGCTAATAAAACAATAATCATAAAATCTTTGAATTGCTCAAAGAATTTCACGGCAAGTGATTTTTTCTTCCCTTCATCTAGCACATTTTCCCCGTACGTTTCTAAACGCTTTTGAGCCTCCTGTGCACTTAATCCATCAGTTGTTGTGTTCATTTTCTCCAAAACAACTGTGTCGTCTTGTGCGTAAAACGCTTCAGACAATTGTGTTTTCTTTTCTTCTGACATGTTCTTCCTCCTCTATTTTTTGCAGCATCCTTCAAGTACTATTTTACATTTCATCAAAAATAAATGAAAAAAAATAGACTTGTGTATGCTACTTCGTCGAACATACATAAGTCTCACCGTTTAAGACAACACCAGAAATTGCTTTCGGAGTTGGTGATGTTGTCACAGCATAAATACTGTCAGTTACTCCCTCATGAAAAAACTATTTAACATTGATTGGAGAACCAATGTTATGAATAATTACTTAATTAGTATACCGTTTTCCACTCTTTTTTTCAAATAAAAGTTCTGCTCATTTGAAAAAAACTGAAATCCTTTCATTCGGATTCCAGTTTCTTGATTTGTATTCGTAAAATACGTTGTTGTCCCCGCTTTCTCGACCAACTAATATAACCCAAGAAAGTAAGAAAAGACTAATCACGGTTCCTTCACGAACAAAAATCGGCAAATGATAACTAATGGACAATCCTAGTGCTAAACTGACACAAAAAATATCAACTAAATAACGATAAACCTGAAAACTATAGCGCGTTCTTTCAGAAATAAGTGTACAAAATTTTTCAATGGGAAATTGCAAAACACCTAGCGCAACTACCTGTCCTGTCCCGATTCCTGCTATGATTGTCCCTAAAATAAATAGAACAATTTTAACCAAATAATTTTGAAAAACAAGCGAACCAAATAATTGATATAAGAAAAAATTAATGACAAAACCAAAGCCAATTAACGCCACCAAAATAATCAAATAGTCCTGAATTTTACGCTGCTGATCTAACAACCAACACGTGCCTAAAAAAGCGAAATTGATAGCTGTGGTAACCGTCCCGACTTTTAAATGAGTAAGTGTTGCAAAGGTCACATTAAATGCATTAAAACTACTAACTCCAATGCCTGCTTGAATTGTCAAACTGATGCCCAATGCACTAATTAAATAAAAAAGAAACGATAGCACAATTTTTTTCTTCCACATTATAAAAACTCCTCTACTCTTGATACGTCTATTATGTGCTACAATAGAAGAAACAAATAGGAGATATCTCCTATTATAAGGAGAAAAAATGCTTAAAACAGCCTACCAAGAATCACCGAAACAAGAATTAGCTAAAAATACGCCTTTTTTTAATGAAATTGATTTAAAACACAGTTTTATTATCGATTTTGAAAATCAAGAATTCATTCATCACCAAGCAGAGCCATTAAATTATCTTTTTTATTTAATCAAAGGAAAAGCGAAAATTTTAAAAACAGAACGCAATGGCCGCCAATCCATTGTTCAGTTTTTAACGACAGGTGATTTAATTGGCGATTTAACATTAGTTCAAGCGGAAACGATAACCAAGGACGTTATCGCCTTAGGTGAAACCTGTTGTTTGGCTATTCCTTTAGCTTATGCAGAAACTGTTTTAAAAAACAAGGTACTTTTTATGCAGCAACTCAGCCATTATCTAGGGAAAAAAATGCTCCAACGAGTGGACCACTTTACAACGAATCAGACCTATGAACTAAGTTATCGGCTAGCGGAATTGCTATTGGTTGCCGCTAATCACGAAGATGTTTATAAAGAAAAACATACTGAGATTGCCGAATACTTAGGGGTTAGTTATCGCCATCTTATTTATACCTTCAAACAATTTCGAGAGCGCGGCTTTATTCAAAAACAAGGAACTGCTTATCACATCAACCGCTTAGCGTTACATTCTTTTGTGCAAAAAATGAAGAGTTAAAGTGGTGGATTGTTGACAAATAGTGCGCTTCCCGCTACCCTATTCTTATTAATAAGAAAGAAGGGACAGCAATGGAGCAAGCAGCATTTACTGTATCTAGTTGGCAAGAACAACCGATTGACAATCTTAATGAAAATTTCCCAGTGAATCAAGCGAGCGCTACTTATCAATTGTCAGGCGCCTTATCTGGGACAGCTTCTGTGGAATACTTAATGACTTATCAAGGCTCTTCAATGGCAGATGGGCTTGAAGCTGTGGCTCAAGTGGTCGGTTTCCTACATTTCGAAGGAACTTATTTAGGAAAAAAAGGCACCTTTACTGCTTGCGAAAAAGGGACGTTTACACAGGGTCTTTTAGACTGCCCAGGTGAACTATTTCAAGCATCAGGTGAGCTTGCCGGTTTATCCGGTCGCTACACTTATGAATTTAGTCAAGAAGAAGCGCTTCTTCATTTAGACTTTGTATAATAAAAAATTTCAAGGAAAGTTGGTGACATTATTTTACTTATTTTAAATTTGGCGGTTGTAAAAGACAATGGGTGTTTTTGATTAGATTAAACTTTTAAGGAGAAAAATCATGAAAAACACCCGAAACACCGTCCCATCATTACTAATTATTATTTTGCTTGTGGGATTTCCACAAATCAGCGAGTCGATTTTCACACCCATTTTACCAGCGCTTAGTTCTGCTTTTAACATTCACGATAGCGTGGCACAATTAACCATGAGTATTTATTTTGTTGCCTTTGCCGTTGGCGTTTTATTCTGGGGAATTTTATCCGATACGATTGGACGTCGCCCAGCTATGTTATTAGGAATTTTATGCTATTTAATTGGAAATATTGGCCTTTTTTTGAGTCCGACATTTCCTTGGCTGTTATTCTTCCGTTTAATTCAAGCATTTGGTGCAAGCGTTGGTTCTGTCATTACCCAATCGATGATGCGGGAAAGCTTTAACGATCTTCAAAGAGGGAAAATTTTTGCTCAAACAAGCGCTGCCCTATCGCTATCTCCTGCCATCGGACCCTTAGTCGGCGGACTTGTTCAAACCTATTTTGGCTATCAGCATGTCTTTAGCACCTTAATTGTCATGGCTGTTCTATTACTTTTCTATAGTTTTTATCGTTTACCAGAAACCTTTCACTTAGGAAATACCTTAACGAAAGCGCCTTTTTGGTCCGTGGCGAAACGCCTTTCCTTCGATTCGAAAGTTTGGTGCTACGGCTTATTGATTGGGGGCATTAATGGTTTATTGTTTAGCTACTATGCAGAAGCTCCGTTTATTTTCATCAATCACTTTGGCTTTAGCAGTGTCCAATATGGCTTTCTTGGTTTAGTTTTAGCTGTGTCTAGTATTCTTGCTGCGGTTCTTATCAATTGGTTGCTAGGATATTGGTCAGCGGAAAAAATTGCCTTTGCTGGTTTGCTGCTAAGTATCTTTGCGGCTTGCTGTTTATTAATAATGACACAATTTGAAACAATCATTGGTCTTATTTTGTTTATTTTTCTCTTTTTCTTAGGGATTAATATTACTTTGCCCAATGCCTTAAGTATGGCCTTAAAAGGCTATGAATCTGTAATTGGTACTGCCAGTGGAATTTTTAGTTTTGTCTATTACTTGTTTGTTAGTTTCTTTACCTATTTGATTAGTTACTTTCACAATGGCACCATTTGGGTCTTACCGCTTTACTTTTTAAGTTTTGCCTGCCTGTTAGCTTTCAGCTATTATGTCATTGTTTATCGTAAAACTTTAAAATAAAAATCAAAAAACACACGAATATTTCGTGTGTTTTTTTTTAGCTAAA
>ULRM01015884.1_pt1 | contig 12597 bp, 13 predicted proteins | sample 1955551 | NCBI WGS metagenome assembly ULRM01 (sample SAMEA4835686, study PRJEB28245) | human gut metagenome | biome: gut microbiome; material: fecal sample | place: Denmark | collected 2008
AAAAATACTAAATATTTTTTCTGAAAAAAATGTAAATTTTATGTTTATTTATTGGTAAATTATATCATACGTTATTACTATTATGATATAATAAAATATCAAAATATTATATTAAATTACTAGGAGTGTGATTTTTTTGGAACCCAGTCAAGTGTGGCAGATAATAGTACTTATAATTTTACTAATATTGTCTGGATTTTTTTCAATGTCAGAAACAGCACTTATGGCACTAAGCAAAATAAGAATAAGACATATGGTGGAAGATGGAGTAAAAGGAGCTAAATTAGTTGAAAAGCTAACAGAAGACCCAAATAAGTTGTTAGGGGCCATATTAATAGGTAATAATATAGTTAATATATTAGCTTCATCACTAGCTACAACATTATTTGTTTCATTAGTTGGACCAAGTGGTGTTGGAATAGCAACTGCAGTTATGACTGTATTAGTACTTATTTTTGGAGAAATAACTCCAAAATCAATAGCAAAGCAAAAATCTGAACAAGTATCATTAAAGGTAAGTAAGCCAATAAACATAATAGTAAAACTATTTAAGCCGTTTATAGGGATATTTACTTTTATATCAAGTGGATTTATAAGATTACTAGGAGGAGATCCAAAGGCAAGCGAGCCATTTATAACAGAAGAAGAATTAAGAACGATGGTTGGTGTCAGTGAAGAAGAAGGTGTCCTTGAAGATGTAGAAAAGGAAATGATATTTAACGTATTTGACTTCGCAGATTCACAAGCAAAGGATGTTATGGTACAAAGAGTTGATATTGTAGCAGTTGATTCTGAGGCAACTTATGAAGAAGTATTAGATGTTATAAAAACGGAACAGTTTTCAAGAATTCCAGTATATAATCAAACTATAGATGATATAGTTGGGATACTATATGTTAAAGACCTAATTATAGCAGGACAAAATAAAGATGGATTCAAAGTTACTGACTATATGAGAGAACCTTACTATACATTTGAATTTAAGAAAATCAAAGAATTATTTAATGAAATGAAAAAGACAAGAAACCATATTAGCGTAGTTTTAGATGAATATGGTGGAACTGTTGGAATAGTCACTATAGAAGACCTAATTGAAGAGGTTTTTGGTGATATAGAAGATGAATATGATGATTATAATAATGAAATAGAAGTAATTAAAGAAGATGAATATATTGTAGATGGAAGCGCAAAGTTAGATGATATAAGTGAGTTAATTGGAGTAAATATGGAGTCAGAGGAATTTGATTCTGTTGGAGGATTAATAATAGGTGAATTAGGTCGATTCCCAGAAAATAAAGAAGAAGTAAATCTAAATAATATTAGATTTGTAGTAGAAGAAGTAGATAAAAACAGAATAAAAAAAGTAAGAATTTACACATAAATTAATTTAAAATTATAGGGGTATAAAAAGTGGTGAGTGACAAATATGAGATAGAAAGGAATTTGTCATTTGCCATTTTTAGTTTATATAAAAATTAGAAAGTTAAAAATAGGCAATAGCTAAGGGAGGGCTAAATAATGAATTATATGGAAATTGCTTTGGAGGAAGCAAAAAAAGCCTATTCTAAAGGAGAAGTTCCTATTGGGGCTGTTATAGTAAAGGATGGGCAAATAATAGCTAGGGCACATAATTTAAAGGAAACTCTAAAGTCTGCAATAGCACATGCTGAAATTTTAGCAATTGAAGAGGCAAGTAAAAGAATTGGTGATTGGCGATTAAATGGAGCTGAAATGTATGTCACATTAGAACCTTGCTCTATGTGTGCCTCTGCAATAGCGCAGGCTAGAATATCTAAATTACATATAGGAACATTTAACAAGGATATGGGGGCATGTGGAACAATATTAAATATTTTGGACTATGATATTTTTAATTCCTATGTAACTATAAATTGGTGTTATAATAATGAGTGTAGCGAATTAATAAGTAAATTCTTTCATGAGAGAAGAAAATAAAGTTAAATCAAAAGGGGAGAAGGTAAGAAAATGAATCCAGTAGCGTTTGAAGTTTTTGGAATGCCAATAAGATGGTATGGAATTATTATTGCAAGTGGAGTTTTGATAGCGTTTTTTGTATCATACTTACTTGCAAAGAAAAAAGGATTAGATTTTGATATTATTACAGATGGATTCTTATGGAGTTTTCCGTTTGCAATAATTGGTGCTAGACTATATTATGTTGCTTTTGAATATAAGAATTATCATTCATTTATGGATGTAATAAACATAAGAAATGGTGGTATGGCGATACATGGTGGACTTATTGGTGGATTATTAGTTGCATATATATTTACTAGAGTAAAAAAGATAAATTTCTTTGAATATATTGATGTAATAATTCCTGGAGTTATATTAGCTCAGGCAATAGGTAGATGGGGAAACTTTATGAATCAAGAAGCACATGGAGGGCCGGTTTCAGAAGCTTTTATAAGTAAATTTCCACATTTTATACAACAAGGGATGCTTATAAATGGAACATATTATCATCCAACGTTTTTATATGAATCTATATGGAATTTAATTGTTTTTGCAATATTAATATTTATTCTTTATAAAAAGAAAAACCAACATGGAATTGTTATAGGTAGTTATATGGTTCTTTATTCTTTAGGAAGGTTTTTCATAGAAGGATTAAGAACAGATAGTTTAATGTTCTTTGGATTAAGAACAGCCCAAATAATTAGTTTAATTGGTATAGTTGTTGGAGCTGTAATAATATTCATGGCAAATAGAAATAGTAAGAAAAAAATTATATAATTAATTAAAAAAGTGGAGTAGCCTTAAAAAACGGTATCTCCACTTAATTTATTTATGGAAAATTTATAAAGAAAATCTTTTTATTGAACTACAATAATATTTATGTTAAAATGAGAAAGTATCAATACTAGATATAAAATAAAAATAAATTATTTTTTGAATTTAGTTTTATTTTACGGCATGGAGAGATGTCCGAGTGGTTGAAGGAGCACGCCTGGAACGCGTGTATAGGGGAAACTCTATCGTGGGTTCAAATCCAACTTTCTCCGCCATAGCCGTGCTAGATGGGGAGTTAGCGGTGCCCTGTAACCTGCAATCCGCTACAGCAGGATTTAATTCCTCACCTAGGCTTTAATCTGTTTGGTCTGCCCTATGCAAGTGATGTTGAGGGCCGGGTCCCACGCGACGTAAGACTGTGAACCTCGTCAGGTCCGGAAGGAAGCAGCGATAAGCAGCCCCTGCGTGTGCCGTGGATCAATCTTGCCTGAGTTAACTACATAGGTAACGCTTATAGATTACTGTCAAAGTGAGGTGCACGGTTTTAAATTATCCTTTCTTTTAGAAAGAAAGGCTTTTTTAATGTTTATAATGAATTTTATTTAAATTATACTGATGATTAAAAATAGAGTAAGTCTAGTTATCATCATAGAATTTTATTAATTATGGTTACTCTTCAATAGGATTAACAATATAGGACAAAAAAACAATAGGACAGAAAAATAGGGAAATTTCGTTAGAAATATCCCTATTTTTCTGTCTTTTTTTAATATAAATAAGACAGAAAAGAGTTTTAAAATCAATGTAATAATATAAATTTACCAGCAATAATTCTAATTGATGCAAGTCAAAAGTATAAAAAATTGCATTTTATACAGAAAAGTATTGTAAAATTATATTAAAATGAAATATAATAGAAATATAAAATGCAAAAAAATTTGAGGGGGCTATTTAAAATGAGAAATTTTCCAACTTCAATGATGACACAACATCCAGATAATGTAGAAAAATACATATCAATACAACAAGAACCTACAGAAGCAATAGAGGGATTAACGCCTCAAGATAAAGGCGGACTTGGAATAGATGAAATAATGATAGATTTTGAAGGTAAATTAACTCCATATCATCAAACATCTCAAGTTGCATTAGGATTAATTGGTAATGATGTTATACCGGGAAAGGATGTTAGAATAACTCCTAGAATACCAAATGCAAATAAGGAGTCTGTATTTAGACAATTAATGAGTATAATGTCTATTGTAGAAACAAATGCGCAAGCTTATCAGCTTACAGGTATACAAGCTATTAGAGAAGTTGTAGTTCCAATGGTTGAAACAGGACAAGAAATTTCAGAATTCCAGGATAGAGTTAATTCTGTTATAGAACTAGGAAATAAGAACTATCCAGTAAAATTTGAAGAAAATAGTGTAAGAATAATTCCTTTAGTAGAGGATGTTCCGGCATTAGTTAACGTTGATAAAATATTAGATGAATTTTATCATATATCAGAAGAGAAAGGTCATAATATAGATTATTTAAGATTTATGATAGCACGTTCTGATACTGCTATGTCATATGGATTAATATCAGGAGTTCTTTCTGTTGTTATGGCTATAGATAAGGCATATAAATGGGGTAAAGAACATGGGGTAGAGGTAGCTCCTATATTAGGATGTGGATCCCTTCCATTTAGAGGTCATTTTACAGGAAGAAATATAGATAAAATATTACAGACTTATGCTGGAGTAAAAACTTTTACTTTCCAATCAGCATTAAGATATGACCACGGTGAAGAAGAAACTAAACAAGCTGCTAGAGAGCTTAAAGAGAAAGTTGATATGTATGAGCCTAGAAACTTCTCAGAAGATGATATAGCGTTAATGAAGGAGTTTATAGGAATATTATCTAAACACTATTTAACGACGTTCTTAAAGGTAATAAATACTGTTTCATTTGTATCTGACTTTATTCCAAAGAATAGAGATAGATTAACTAAAGCTAAAACGGGATTAGAATATAATAGGGAAGTTGCTAATCTTGACAATATAGCAAACTTAGTAAGTAATGAAGAGTTAAAGAAAGAAATATTAAGCATAGATAATTCTGTTGAATATGCTGTACCAAGAGCAATATCATTTACTGGAGCTATGTATACATTAGGTATGCCACCAGAGCTTTTAGGTATGGGTAGAGGTCTTAAGGAAATAAAGGATAAATTCGGACAAGAAGGAATAGATAAATTATTAGAATTCTATCCTATGTTAAGAGAAGACTTAGGGTTTGCAGCTAGATTTGCAAATGCTGGAGTTAGTAAGAGAATAATTGATGAAACTGCAAGACAAGAATATAAAGAAGATATGAAGTATGTTAATGAAATATTAGATTTAGGATTAGACTATGAGTTTATGAATGATAATGAGTTCTATCATACTTTATTAAATACTACAAGACCAATAATAATGCATTTAATAGGCTTAGAGTCTGATATAATTGAAAGTAAGACAGAAGAGTTAAAGATTCTAAATGAATGGATTATTAGAATGGGTAAAGTTAGAGGAAGTATTGGATAAAATTAATGATTAAATAAAGAAAAGTCGGCTTAGCCGACTTTTTTGTTTTTCATTAAATATATTATTTTCTTACTAAATCAACGAATTGATATTTTAATCCGCTCTTTTCACAAGTAAATATTTCTGATTCAAAATCCACAGAAAACTCTTCAGAATCTATCTGTGGAAAACTTGTATCTCCATCAAAAGATTTAAAAACTTTTGTTAAAAACAACTTATCCACATTGTGGATAAGTTGTGCGTAAATTTCGCCTCCACCTATAATAAATGCGGTTTCAGATGAGTTTTTGTATTTGTTGATAACTTCAGACAAACTGTGGATAACTTCTACATTCTCATTATCCACAGTATAACTTTTATCTCTTGTGATTATAACATGTTTTCTATTAGGTAAGACACCTGGTAAAGATTCAAATGTTTTTCTACCCATTACTATTGTGTTTCCTGAAGTAATTGCTTTGAATCTTTTTAAGTCTTCAGGTATATGCCATAAAAGCGTATTATCTCCACCTATAACATTGTTTTCTGCTACAGCCACTATAATAGAAAGCATTAAACGGATACCTCCATTTTTATTGCTGGATGATATTTATAATCTATAAGTTTAATATCATCTGCTGTAAAGTCATAGAAGTTAGTTATTTCAGGATTAATCCAAAGCTTAGGAGCTTCATACTCATCATTAGCTCTAGTTAATTGAAGTTTCATCCCTTCTACTTGGTTTTCATATATATGTGCATTATTAATTACATGAGTAAATAAACCAGGTTTAAGTCCTGTTACTTGTGCAATTAAGTGAACTAGCACTGCATACTGTGATGTATTAAATGGTACACCTAGTGGTATGTCTCCTGACATTACTTTCAATAAAGTTCGCTACACTTTATTCGCTTCTAAATATAAATTAAATGAAGCTGCTATACATTACTGTATAGATAAGACTATATCATAATCTTAAAAATATTCTTTTTAAGATTCCCTGCACTTCCCGTTTCCTCACTTGTCAAGGTGACCTCCAATCGCATTTGAGGGGTACTCTACTTACTTGTATTAAAGAGCCTATTAAATCTCTAAAATATGCTTTCGATAGTCGTTAGGCATTTATTGTTTATGAATCAAGATATTTATAATTAGAAAAATTTTTGGAGCGTATTCTATATAATATTGTTGATGGAGATATATTTAGATGGCGCGAAGCCTCTGTGAGGCTTTCAAAAACCATACCATCAATTAATACTTTTTTCATATTTATTGGTTTTTTACCTAGATTAGCCTTACGAAGACGTTCTTTTGTTTCTGGTGTATGCTTCTTACCGTAAAATGGGTTATTAGCACCGGTTCTCAATTTAGCATAATGAGAAAGTAAAGATCTAATCTCCTTTGCTTTATCTATGCCAACAGATTCTTCTAATGATTTACCTTTATTAATAGGTATATTGCCTTTATTGAGAATAGATAAATTCTTTTTAACTTCTTCGGTATGATTTCTACCATACATACCATTTTTAGAACCAGTTCTAGCAAACTTCTCAATTCGTTCTTTCTTGGTCATTTTTAAAAGAGATTCTTTTTGAGAAGAAATTCTTTTGGCTATAATTAAACTATAGTTAGGATTATTTGTAAGCAAATCTCCGCCACAATTAGCATCATTTGATGTATTGTATAAAATATTTTTATAATTATCTATAAAATATTGTTCTAACTCTATACTTTCTTTTTCAGTTTTACATTCTTTAAATATTAAAAATAAAAAATTATTACTGCCATATTTATTCCAAGCTCTTTGAAGGTAAAGGCAGTGATGAATTCCTCTGATTAAATAACTTTTATGAGCGTTGAATCTTCTATTAATATCAATTGAATGACCAACATAGAAGTTATTTGTTATTTTGTTAAGTATAAAGTATACTCCAATTATTTTTTTCATTTTATATCACAACCTTTCCTAATTAGTATTGGCTGTAAATATAGAACATAAACAAATTTAGCACGGGATTATCCTTGTTACTAAACTATTAAGGAATTTCCCCGTTTAGCAGGGTTTTCGATAGATATTTCTATCTAAAGGCGCTCAAATTAACGCTGGATTAACATACAATTTAATCTACCATCAGTAACATCCCACATAGTCATGAAACAACATGGTTGAAGAGTCATATGGGGTAGATCTTCTATATTCCACATAGTCATAAGCATTCTTCTATCTTGAGGATTTGTTTTTAATGTCTCAATAAGCTTATCAATTTGGTGGAACTTAGATATTTGATAGCCATACCCCCTACCAATAGTATTATTTTCATCAACCCATTGATCCCAAATATGAACATTTTGCTCTTGTAATTTAGTTACGTCATTAGATTGATCCTTATAAATCCATAACATTTCCTTTACAGCGGTTTTAAATGCTACAAATTTAGTAGTTAGAATTGGAAATTCTTTCTCTAAGTTAAATTGCATTACTTGATGAGGTAATTTATAGGTTGGCATACCAGTTCTATTGTTGTCATAGTAACCATTATTTAAAATGTCTTCTACTATGCTTAAGTATTTTTTGTCATATAGACTCATTTTAACACCTCCTAAAATGTATATTATCTATTTTACTACAAAATTCTTATATAAAAAATGAAGAAATTTATATAAAAAAATCATATTAAACCTAAAAGAATAGAAAAATAGCGAAAATAGTTAAATGATTAACAAATAAATGTAAAATAAATACAATAAAATGTTAAAAAAATAACGAAATAAAAAGAGATAAATATTCTCATGGCAAATGGGGCAGAAAATAATTCAAGAAAAATGTATAAAGAATGAATAAATATACGAATAAAAGATTTGGGTTTATCATATTAGTATATGCAGTTTTTTATAAATAATATTATGTAGGGTTTAAATTAATAAAAGGGGAAAAATCTTTAACTATTAATAGAATTTGGGTATAATAAAAAATAAACAACTACGCAAAAGAGAGGTGAGTATAGTGGCATATACGGCTTTATATAGAGAATGGAGACCAAGGACATTTTATGATGTTGTAGGTCAAGAACATATTACAACAACACTAAAAAATCAAATTTTAAATAATAGAATTGCTCATGCGTATCTTTTTTGTGGAACTAGGGGAACAGGAAAAACTTCTACAGCAAAAGTATTTGCAAAAGCACTTAATTGTCTTAATTTAAAAGATGGAGAACCTTGTAATGAGTGTGAAATGTGTAAAAAAATAAATGAAGGTTTGGCTATAGATGTTACAGAACTGGATGCAGCTTCAAATAATGGTGTTGATAAAATTAGAGATATAATTGATGATGTTAAATATCCACCACAAGAAGCAAGATATAAAGTTTACATAATGGATGAGGTTCACATGTTATCGGCAGGTGCAGTTAATGCCTTTCTAAAAACTTTAGAAGAACCACCTAATAATGTAATATTTATTTTGGCAACAACAGATCCACAAAAGTTACCTATTACTATTCTTTCAAGATGTCAAAGATTTGATTTCAAAAGAATAAATAATAGTGATATAACAGCAAGGCTTAGAAAAATAGTAAACGATCAAAATGTTTTAGCAGATGAAAGAAGTTTAAATTTAATTGCTAGAGTTTCAGATGGTGCAATGAGAGACTCATTAAGTATATTAGATCAGGCTATTTCTATGGGAAATGGAAATGTTGATTATAATACTGTAGTGAGTATGTTAGGTTTAGTTACTAATGAGCATCTATTTAATTTAGTTAATGCAGTAATTCAAAGAAGTGTAGAAAAAAGTATTGAAATTATAGAAGATGTAATATATTCAGGAAAAGACATATATTTATTTATAAAGGATTTAATTGCTCATTATAGAAATTTACTTATGGTTAAGGTAACTAATAATCCTGAAGAAGTATTAGATATGTCAGAAGAAAATATTGCTTTAATTAAGGAACAAGGGGCACGTTTAAGAGCAGAAGAAATAATGAGATGTATAAGAATACTTCAAGAGGCAGAAAATAATGCTAAGTTAAGTAAACAAGCAAGGTTATATTGTGAGTTAGCCGTTATTAAAATGTGTAAGATAGAGTATGATACATCAAATGAAGTAATGTTAACTAGGTTAAATAGGCTAGAGGAAAGTTTAAGAAATGGTAGTATTAAGGTTGCTACTGCATCAAAAGAAGTTACACAGATAAGTAATAGTAAACAAGTTAACACTATGCCTAATAACAAGGTAGTTAAGGAACCATATAGTAATGCAGGAAATGTTGGCGAAAATCCAGACTCTAAAATTACTATAAATGATGTTAAGAAGTCTTGGAAAGATATAATAGAAAGATTTAAAGCTAGGAGAGAAATGATAATAAGTTCTTTAATTATGATAGGAAAGCCAGTAGATTGTTCTAATGGATTAATTACTGTGGAATTTGATAGTCAAAATGAATTTGCTAAGAATAGATTAAGTGAAGCTAAAAATAGAGAGGTTATAAATGATGTTTTCTTTGAAATATTTAGAGAAAAGGTTAAAGTTAATTTTGTAGTTCAATCTGACGATAATAATGGAAAAAGTACAGAAGATATTTTAAGAGAGACATTAGGTGATGAGCTAATTGATTTTATAGATGAATAAAAGTATATAGCTACTTTATTCTAGTAAATATTAAAGAAATGCTATATAATAAAAAATAGATTTAGTTATTTAAAGGAGGATATTTTATGGCAAGAGGTGGATTCCCAGGAGGTTTCGGGGGAGGAAATATAAATAACTTAATGAAGCAAGCTCAAAAGCTTCAAAGAGATATGGAGCAAGCACAAAAAGAACTTGAAACTAAAGAGTTTGAAGCATCAGTTGGTGGTGGTGCTGTTCTAGTTAAGGTTAACGGAAAGAAAGAAGTTTTAGCTATAAATATAAAAGAAGAAGTAGTAGATCCAGATGATGTTGAAATGTTAGAAGATTTAGTGCTAAGCGCAGTTAATGAAGCACTAAAGAAAGCGGATGAAGAAACTTCAAATAAAATGGGTAAATTAACTGGTGGTTTAAACATACCAGGGATGTTCTAGGACATAGGGGCTGTTTTTTTAAACAGTCCTTCATTTTTGAAAAAATACTGTAAAGTAATACTTTTTTAGCAAGAAAATAATAGAAAGTGGTGTAATTATGGATTTTTATCCAGTGGCTATAGAAAAATTAATTGAAGAATTTGCAAAATTGCCAAGCATTGGTCAAAAGACGGCACAAAGACTTACATTGCATGTTTTGAATTTACCTGAAGAAGAAGTTAAGGAATTTGCTAATGCATTAGTAAAAGCTAGAGGAACTATAAAGTATTGTTCTGTATGTGGAAACTTTACTGATAAAGATCCTTGTGCAATATGCGGAAATCCTAATAGAGATAAGAATGTTATTTGCGTTGTAGAACAGCCTAAAGATATTATGACAATGGAAAAAGTTAAAGAATTTAATGGTGTATATCATGTTCTACATGGAAATCTTTCACCAATGCAAGGTAGAGGACCTCAAGATATTAAAATAAGAGAACTTGTTGCGAGAATGAGTGCAGATGTTAAGGAAGTTATAATTGCAACTAACCCAAATGTTGAAGGGGAAGCAACAGCTATGTATATATCAAGAATACTTAAGCCATTAGAAGTTAAAGTTACAAGAATAGCATCTGGTTTACCAGTTGGTGGAGACTTAGAGTATGCTGATGAAGTAACACTTTCAAAGGCTCTTGAGGGTAGAAAAGAAATTTAAAAAACGTCTTTATAAATTAGAATTAAGAGTTGCCTTTGGCAACTCTTAACCATTTTACACAAAAGAAGTGTAGTTCAAAATTTAATTTCTTAATTTAAATATTATTTTAATAATGATATGCAACACCAATACTTCCAGGACCTACGTGTAATCCTATAATAGGGCCTATTGATTGAGTTTTTACATTGTCTAATCCTAAGCTACTTTTAAGTCTATCAGCAAGTTCTTGACCTTCAGATTCACAGTTTATATGGTGAACAATAATACCTTTTATTGGTGACTTTGAATTTTGTTCTAAAATAGTATTAACTATTTTATCAATAGCTTTTTTCTTTGTTCTTACCTTAGTAAATACAGTAGTTTTTCCATCTTCAACTGTAAGTATAGGTTTTATTTGAAGCAGTGAGCCAAATAAAGCTGCAGCACCACCAATTCTACCACCTTTTTTTAAGTAGTCTAAAGTTTCAGGTACGAATATAAATTTACTATTTTCTATAACATTTTTTGCAATACTTACTACTTCATCTAAAGATTTATTTTCATTTGCTGCTTTAGCTGCCTCTAATACAGCAAAACCAGCTTGCATACAATTACTTCTAGAATCTATCATTACTATTTTAGCATTTGGATAATTTTCAAGGATCATATTTTTTACTAAGTTTGATGTTGAAAATGTACCACTCATATCTGAAGATAAAAATATTCCTACAACATTATGACCATCTTTTACTAGAGATTCTACTGTACTATATAATTCTTCAATACTAGGTTGTGATGAGGTTGGAATGGTCGGAGATTTAGCCATTTCATTATAAAACCAATCATTTGATAGGTCTGTTTCTCTATAACTATTACCGTTAAGTAAAACGTTTAAAGAAGCTATAGAAACTTTATATTTATCCGTGTATTCTTTGGGTAAGTAACAAGTACTATCTGCTATTATTTTTACGCTCAAAAATAAACACCTCCTGTTAAATTTAACATTATTTAAGGTATTATATCAAACAAATAAAGTTAAGTACAGAAAATATATGTTAATAATTTGAAACTATGAATATATATATAAATATATTTTGAATAAGATTCTATTAATGTGGAAAGTATCTAAATAAGTGCTTTTAGGAGGTAGAATATGAACATAAAAAATGTATTAAGTCTAATTTTAGTAAAATATAATAATGATGATAGAATTAGTGAGAAGGTAATAGAAGAAATACAGGAATCTATTAGGGAAATGGAAGCTGCAGAATCTATGTTCAACAGTGTTAATGATCCAAAACTAATAGAAGCTGCAATTTATAGAGAAGAGGCTGCAAAGAAGAAATTTGACTATTTACTATCTATAGCTAAAGAACAATATTCAAGACAAAAAATAGAATCAAATGAAGAAATGGAAATATAATGAATATTGTTATATAATATAAAATAATATAGTATTGTATTATTTTATATTATATAGGGGGTTATAAAAATGAGTGTTGAAATGATCATTTATGCTCTAGTTGGATTAGCACTTTTATTTTTGATTATAAA
>ULRM01004547.1_pt1 | contig 12393 bp, 8 predicted proteins | sample 1955551 | NCBI WGS metagenome assembly ULRM01 (sample SAMEA4835686, study PRJEB28245) | human gut metagenome | biome: gut microbiome; material: fecal sample | place: Denmark | collected 2008
GTAAATAAAGTTTATCCAGGATATCCAAGTGGAGATAATGGGGGCTTTAATGGTACAGTAAATATTTCATCTATAAATAATGGAAATAAGAAGTTAACAGTAAAAATAACAGCAAATGATGGAACGGTGCAAATTATAGATAGAACAATTAGAATTGAAAATTTAGAATCAAGAAGTTGTTTAGATGAGCCTACTAACAATACTATAGCTAGAGGAACTCTAAAGATAAGTGGATGGGCATTAGCTAGTTCTGGAATAAAGGAAGTAAGGGTATATATAAATGGAAAAGATTTAGGTACAATACCTTATGGAAGAAAGAGAGCAGATGTAAATAAAGTTTATCCAGGATATCCAAGTGGTGATAATGTAGGATTTGAAGGTAGTGTTGATATATCTTCTATAGAAAAGGGAGATAAGAAATTAACAGTAAAAATAACTGCAAATGATGGAAGTGTTCAAAATATAGAAAGAGTAGTTGAGGATTATAAATTACCTTCAAGAAGTTGTATAGATGAACCTACAAATAGCACATATAAAACAGATGAAATAAGGATAAGAGGATGGGCACTAGATAGCTCAGGAATTAAAGAAGTAAGAGTATACGTTGATGGAGTTGATTTTGGAACTATTACATATGGAACTCAAAGAGTGGATGTAAATAATGCATATCCAGGATATTCAAGTAAAAATAATTCTGGCTTTGAGGGGATTATTAATTTACAAGGATTATCTAGTGGAAATAAGAAATTGACAGTAAAAATAACAGCAAATGATGGAACTGTTCAAAATATAGAAAGAAATTTTTCATATAAAAAGAAAAGCTTAGTGGTTGTGGATCCAGGTCATGAATTAGAGTCTATAGATCCAGGAGCAGTATCAGTTCATGATGGAATTAGATATGTAGAAGCAAATTTAAATTTACAAATTGCTATTAAGTTAAAGGTTGAATTAGAAGCTAGAGAAATTGAAGTTTATATGACAAGATATGATGGAAGCATAATAGATAGAGACTCAAAGGAAAGCTTAAAGAAAAGAGTTAGAGTTGCAAATAATATGAATGCAGATTTATTTGTTTCAATACATCATAATTCATTTAGTAGTTCTAGTGCAAATGGATTTGAAGTATATTATAGTACGGGAACTCCAATTACAACATATATTGATAGTAGAATGATTACTGAAGATGGAAGAGATTTAACAGAAGAAACAACATCTTATGCTTCTAGAAGCAACACAAATAAGGTTAATGTAAGTAGGGAATTAGCAACAGCAATAACTAATGAGGCTTCAGCTACTTTAGGACTATATAATAGAGGGGCAAAAGATAGTAATTTATATGTTTGTAAAAATACTTTAATGCCTTCAATATTAATAGAAAATGGATTTTTAAGTAATAAATCAGATGCTGAAAAAGCAAATTCTGATATCTACCAACAAAAATTAGCAGAAATAACTGCTAGAAGAATTAGTGAAGTGTTAAGATAATCTTATATTGTTTGATTTAAAAAATGTTTTCAAATAAATCCTAAACTTAGATAGTTTAGGATTTATTTTTATTTAAGGGAATAATGGAGAGTTAAAAATTGGTAAAATAATAAAATTAGTTTTACTATGAGGAATTTTTTATGTAAAATATATATTGTTGTAGATATTTATAAAGTTTTGAAGTAAGGGGGGATATTTTGAAAAGAAAGATTTCGATTTTAAGTTTATTATTTTTTATTACTAGCTTAGTTACACCAGTTAGTAGTATAAGTGCAACAGAAGTTAGTAGTATAAGTGCAACAGAAGTTACTAATGAAAATTCAGAAATTATTATCACAGAAGATATAGACAATAATAAAGAACAAGTAATAGAAGATACTTTAGAAAGTGATGAACTGACTTCTAATGAAGAAGATGATACTAATGAAAAAGAAAGTACAGTAAATTATGTAAAAGAAGAGCAAATTCCAGTTCTAGAAACGGAAGAAATAGTAAGTCCTAATAGTCTAAATGAAGATGAGAAATTACTTAATAATAAGTATAATAAAAATTATATAAATAATTTATCATCTCCAAAGTTATATAAGTCAAATGAAACTTCAGAAGAGATAAATGAATTTTTAAATCCAAAACCAGTTATACATAGCTATGAGGTTTTGGATACTAAAACTAATGATAAATATGAAGTAGCATTAGCATATAGTGATGGAAGTTATTATTTTGTAGGAAGTGCTAATACTTACGAAGAAGCCATGCAGATTTTAGAAAATAAACAACTTACGATAGCAGAAAGTAATATAATTCCTGTTATAATAAATAAAAATGGACAAGTTATATATTCAACAAATTCTATGGCATATATATTAAATACTTCAAACGCAACTGTAAATATATATACAACATCATCATTAAGCAGTGCTTTTACATATGTTAATCAGGCTTATGTAAGTGACATACCTCTTATTGAGAGTACTAATACTGCAGCTAAAGTTCAAGTTTCAGGATATACAGGATGGATTAGAAATAATTTTGATGATGAAACTTTAAGTGATGTAAGAATAGTTCCTATGAACCAAGTAAAGAATCCAAGTTATTATATTTCTGAAGAGGGAATATTATATCATTATATTTCTAAAGATTTAACGGGAACTAATGGTTATAAAATAGCTATTGGAGCAGCTCCAAGTTATTTAAAAGAAAATACGCGTTACTTTAGTTATGATGGAAATTATTTTTATGATGGAAGTAATATTGAAACTGGATTAAATGCAGTAGTTAAAGATTTAAGAGAAGGTAATAAAAATAATTCAGTAAATAAAAATAACCCGTTCTATCTTTATTATCAATATTTACCTTTAAGAACTAAAACAGTTTATACAGCGGATCAATTAGATAAATATATTGATGCTAAAACTCAAAGTCATTCTAAATTAAGAGGGATAGGACAAGCATTAAAAGATGCTGAAGAAAAGTATGGAGTAAATGCATTATTAATACTAGGTGTTGCAATTAATGAAAGTGGATGGGGAACATCAAGTATATCTCAACAAAAGAATAATCTTTTTGGTATAAAAGCATATGATTCAAATACAGGGGCAGCAGATGTATTTGCTACTCCAGGAGATTCAGTAATAGAGTTTGCTAAAAATTATATGTCAAAAGGATATACTAATCCATCAGATTGGAGACACTTTGGTGGACTATTAGGAAATAAAGGTGTAGGAGCTAATATTAAGTATGCTTCAGATCCATTCTGGGGAGAAAAAGCAGCTAGATATGCATTTGATGTTGATTTATATTTATCAAATAATAAAGTGAATTCACTTATAGATACTAATAGATATAAAATTGGTATGTATACATCAAATAATGTAGTAAAAAATTCTTCAGGAGATACCTTATATAAAGTAGATAATAATCATGGATGGATAGGAGCTACTTTTGCTTTTGCTAGTAATGATGTAGTTAATATTAATGGACAATCTATGTATGAAATATATCCTGAAAGAAATACATCAGTAAGTGATACTAGCTATAAAGGTGATTATAATTGGAATTCTAAAGGATATATAAATACTTCTGGAATTAAAATAATTAGTGATGGAAGTAATACAAGTCCGATAGGTGAACAATTAGTAACTTATTCTACTCATGTAGAAAATATAGGTTGGCAAGGCTTTGTTAAGAATGGAGAAATGTCAGGAACAGAAGGTAAAGCGTTAAGGCTTGAAGCTATTAAAATTAAGTTAGAAAACTATCCAGGAGCTAGCATTAGATATAGTACTCATATCCAAGATATAGGATGGCAGGATTGGAAATATAATGGAGAAATGGCAGGAACTGAAGGTAGAGCATTAAGACTTGAGGCAATAAAAATTGAGGCAACAGGTTTACCAGAAGGGCTAGAAGTTCAATATAGAGTTCATGTTGAAAATATAGGCTGGCAAGAATGGAAAAGTAGTGGTGAAATTGCAGGAACTTCAGGACAAAGATTAAGAATTGAAGGTATACAAATTAGAATAGGTGAAAAAACACCTAAGATAAGTTATAAGTCTCATGTACAAGATATAGGATGGCAAGATTTTGTTAGTGATGGAAAAATGTCAGGAACAGAAGGTAAAGCATTGAGACTTGAAGGAATAATAATTGATGCAAGTGATTTACCGAAGGGTGCTTATGTTAGATATAGAGCTCATATCCAAGATATAGGCTGGCAAGAATGGAAAAGTAGTGGTGAAATTGCAGGAACTTCAGGACAAGCTAAGAGATTAGAAGCAATTAAAATAGAGTTAGTTGGAGCACAAGGCTATCATGTAGAGTATAGAACTCATGTAGAAAATATAGGATGGCAAGAATGGAAGAGGGATGGGCAAACTTCAGGAACTGAAGGTAAAGCATTAAGAGTTGAAGGCATTCAAATTAGAATAGTTAAAGATTAAAAGCAAAAGGTATGTGAAATGTAATCACATACCTTTTATATATTTATAAATTATTTTTTAGGTTTTATAAATAATCCAATAACTAAAGCAATAATAGTAGGAATTACCCAACCAAAGCCAACACTTGCTAATGGCATAAAGCTTAATGAAGAACCAAAGAATGAGAATAATAATCCACATACTAGAGAAACATAAACTGCTAATCTAATAGCAATAATGTTAGTTATGAATTTATTAAGCATAGTAACAACAATGATTGTAATAGCTACTGGATATAAAACATTTAGTATAGGAACTGATAATTTAACAATTTTATCAACACCTTGGCAAGCTATTACATAGCTTATTAAAGATATAGCTATAGCATTGAATTTATATGATAATTTTCCGTTAGTTACTTTTTCAAAGAATGTAGCTCCTGCAGTTAATAAACCAATTGAAGTAGTTAAGCAAGCAAGTCCGATAGCAGCTCCAATTAATACTACACCAAAAGTTCCTAGAATTTTATTAGCAATGAATACTAATAATGAAGTATTACTAATTCCAGCATCAACTAAATTAACAGTATGAGCACCTATAAATGTTAAACCACCATAAACGAATGCTAAACCAATAACAGCAATGACACTAGCTTTTAATAAAACTGATTTTACTTCTTTACCTTTATAACCTTTTTGTATTATAGAAGAAGTAATAACTCCTGCAAATAGTAAGGCAGCTAATGCATCCATTGTTTGATATCCTTCAAGTAAAGATGTAGATAATATGTTAGTAGCACCTGTAGGAACCATTTCTCCAATTGGATCTATTACACCTTTAACAATTACTATAGTTAAGATAATTATTAAAGCTGGTGTTAAAAATTTACCTATTGTATCTATAATAGAAGAACGTCTTAGAACAAAAAATAAATTTATTAAGAAATAAATTGCCATTACTATTATAGGTGACCATGTAGGGAAGAATGGTAATATTGAAATTTCAAAAGTAGTTGCAGCAGTTCTTGGGATTGCTAGTAATGGACCTATAGCAAAAAATAGAACTGTTGTAAGGATTAAAGTAAATTTAGTACCTATTTTATTTGTAATACCTTCAAAACTACCATTTCCTCTAGAGCAAGCTAATATAGCAAGTAAAGGTAGTCCAACTCCTGTTAGAACAAATCCTATAATACCTAATAAATATTGATCTCCCAATTTATTTCCAAGTGATGGAGGGAAAATTAAGTTTCCAGCGCCGAAGAACATGGAAAATAAGGCAAATCCCACTACAATAGAGTCTTTCATTTTATTTTTCATATGTATACCTCTTTCTAATTTTTTTATATCTTAAGCAACAGATTAACAAATTATCAAAAAATACTAAGAAAAAATTAAAAATCATTGTTAATCTATAAAATTTGATATAATAATAACATTTTATTAGTATATTTTCAACAAAATATTACAGAAAAAATATTTGATTTATTTAGCAATTAATTAAGAATATTTTTAAAAATTATCTTCTTAATTAAAATCATAGTATTGATTAAATCATTATGTTATTATAGTTTTATATATACTAAAATTTTACTTAGTTAGAGAGGGAATGAAATGAAAGTAAGAAAGGCTATAATACCGGCAGCTGGTCTTGGAACAAGATTTTTACCAGCAACAAAGGCGCAACCAAAGGAAATGCTACCTATAGTTGATAAACCAACAATTCAGTATATTATTGAAGAAGCAGTTGCATCTGGAATTGAGGAAATATTAATAATAACAGGTAGAAATAAAAAATCTATTGAAGACCATTTTGATAAATCTGTTGAACTAGAAATGGAATTAGAAAAAGCAGGAAAGCAAGAAATGCTTGAGTTAGTTAGAGGAATATCAGATATGGTAGATATTCATTATATAAGACAAAAAGAACCAAGAGGATTAGGGCATGCTATTCACTGTGCAAAATCTTTTGTAGGTAATGAGCCATTTGCTGTAATGCTTGGAGATGATGTTGTTGAGAGTGAAGTTCCTTGCTTAAAACAATTAATTGACTGTTTTAATGAATATAAGACAACAATATTAGGAGTTCAAACTGTAGCACCTGAAAATGTTGATAAATATGGTATAGTTGATGGAATTCATATTGAAGATAGAGTTTATAAAGTTAAAAGATTAGTAGAAAAACCAGCAATAGAAGAAGCACCAAGTAATGTTGCTATTTTAGGAAGATATATAATTACACCTCAAATTTTTGAGATATTAGAAAATACTAAACCAGGTAAGGGAAATGAAATTCAATTAACAGATGCATTAGAGACTTTAATAAAAAATGAAGCTATGTATGCATATGATTTTGAAGGTAGAAGATATGATGTTGGGGATAAACTAGGATTTTTACAAGCAACAGTTGAATTTGCATTAAAAAGAGAGGAACTTAGAGAAGGGTTTATTGAATATTTAAATACAAAACCTTGGGAAAATGAATAAAATGGTATAAGTTAAAGTAAAAGTCGGCTTTAAGCCGACTTTTATTATTAACCTATTATTTAAACTGTTATCTTGGTATAAGACCAATTTTCTTTTGCATTTTTCTTAAATTCTTAAGAGCAGCATAATTGGCTTTTTCTGCACCTAACTTATAGATTTCTTCTAAAGCCTTTTTATCTTTAAGTAAGTTATTAACTTTTTCTTGAATTGGAGCTAATTCATCTACTATTGCATCTGCAACATCTTTCTTTAAGTCTGCATATCCTTTGCCTTTATATAGAGATACAACTTCTTCTTTGCTATATCCTTTAATTGCAATTAGAATATCAAGTAAGTTTTTAACTCCAGGTTGCTCATCAGAATAGTTAATAACACCAATACTATCAGTAACGGCTCTAGCTATTTTCTTTCTTATAACATCAGGTGAATCCATAATTAAGATATAGCTATTTGGATTATCATCTGATTTTGACATTTTCTTAGTTGGTTCTTGTAAGCTCATTACCTTAGCACCAACTGGTGGAATATATGGATCCGGAATTTTAAATGTTGGGCTATAAGCATTATTAAATCTATTAGCTAAGTCTCTAGCTAATTCTAAATGTTGCTTTTGGTCAATACCAACAGGAACTAAATCTGTATTATATAATAAAATATCAGCAGCCATAAGTACTGGATAAGTAAATAGACCTGCAGGAATAGAATCACCATGCTTTTGAGATTTATCTTTATATTGAGTCATTCTTGAAAGTTCACCCATATAAGTATTACATGTTAAAAGCCAAGCACCTTCAGAATGAGCTGGTACATGAGATTGAATAAATAATGTGTTTTTCTCAGGATCAATACCACAAGCTACATAAATGGCTAAAACTTCTAAAGTTCTTTTTCTTAGGTCTGCAGGAAGTTGTTTAACTGTTATAGCATGTAAATCAACTACACAGAAGAAGCAGTCGTACTCATCTTGAAGTTTAACCCAGTTTTTTAAGGCTCCTAAGTAATTTCCTAAAGTTAAATTTCCAGATGGTTGAATACCACTAAAAATAACTTTTTTCTTTTCTGCTACGTTTTCCAAATATAGCACCCCTTTTCTTTTTTTCTGTAAAAACGTTTTATCTAAGTATTATAATTTCGTATTTCAATTATAGTTACTATTATAAAATTACCCAAATTTTATGTCAAATGAAACATTGATTTGTTTTTTGATTCATAACTAAATATAAGATTATATACAAAAAGAAGAGCTGCAAAGCAGCTCCTCCTAATTAATTCAAAAGAATTATCTTCTGTCTCTATTCATCTTTTGAGCTTTTCTAGCTCTTCTGCAATCAGGACATCTAACAGGATCATTTTCAAATCCCTTTTCTTTGTAGAATTCTTGTTCTCCTACAGTAAAAATGAATTCCTTCCCACAGTCTTTACAGATGATTTTCTTATCTTCCATTTTATATACCTCCTTAAAATCCATAGGGTTAATCTTGATAACTACTATATACACCTAAGGAAAAAAGGGGTACTTTAATGATATTATCATAGAACTTCCTAATGATTTTTATTACACTATTATTATAGCATAATTTGGTAAAAATGCAACAAACATACTTAAAATATATAGAAAAAAATAAAATTATTTTTTCTTAGATCTTAATGCAAAAGCAGTAAATGCAATTAGTGGTACTGCTACAAACAATATTAAATTAATATATTGATAGTACTTAAGAATAGAAAATAAAATATAATTATTTCTTGATAAAAATGTTCCAAATATAAATATTGCTAAAGTATAAACTGTAGTAAAATATTTATAGTTTTTTATGTGTTTCTTGTAAATTATATAAACTCCATAGGTCGCAATTGCATACTTTAGGAAAAAGCCAGCCACTGTCTGATATAAGAAGAAGAAATCTCCAAATTCAAGGAAGCCACAGAGCTGAACTCTTTGGCTTTGAGTAAACTCTGGATAAAAGAGATTAGCTGCTCTAACTGGGCCAAATGTAGATAATATTCCAATAAGAATGTAAATACATACAGCACCTAATATTCCTAATGATATAAAACTATGTTTTTTTAAATCTTTTCCACTATTTAAATATCTTAAATATGGTAAAGAAATAACAAAAGCAGAGAGTGAACCTAAAACTAATAAAAGTGTTGATAAAAATTCACTTCCTATATTACCTGCAAAAACAGGCATAATATACTTCACATCTTTATACTTTTCAGTAATTGCAGATAAGATAAAGGTATTAACACCTAATGAAGATATAAGAATTATTACAAAAATTAAAAATGAACTTATGTTTTTTCCAATTAAAAAAACTGATGGTAGAAGAAAAAATATAATTATATACCAACTAGGAGTACCTAGGAAAAAGCAAGATTTAATTACATTAGTTTCCACTGCTGCAGATTCAAGGGCTGCTAAAAACAGACCAAGGGAAAACAAAAATAAAAATATGTTACCTAAAGGTTTAGATAATCCCTGAGTAAAAACTTCGTTTATATTATAAACCTTTCTAGAATCCATAATATAAATTAAGTACATGGCAAATGCAAAGAAAATTAAATAAATAATTAATGTATATAGCCATGTGTCTCTTCCCCCTTCTACAATAAACAAAGAGGGATATGTTTTAAAAGATATATATGTAACACCAAAGACAAAAAGTATAAAGTGTTTTGCTGATAATTTATTCATTTCTTTTCCTCCAAATTCTAAATATATGCTAAGTCTATTTTATTATTCTCAAAAAAATGAATATTAAACATGGTGAGAGGAATAATATCCTTAGGTGATGTAAATGGATAATTTAAATTATGTAAAAGAAAGATTTGAAGGATGTTTTGATGTCAAATATAGAGATGTTAAAACAATAATAGGAGATGGTACTTTAGTATTCATAGATGATTTATGTAATGGTCAATGGATGATGGAATACTTAATATTACCATTAAGAGGATTTGGGGAATTAAAAAATACAAGTATAAAGTGTCCAAATGATTTATTGGAAAAGGTACTTGATATAAGTGCAACAGGAATGGCTAAAGATGTAGATGATGCACTTATGCATGTATTATCTGGAGATGTAATATTAATTTTAAAGGATTTTAACGAAATTATATTCTGTGAAGTTAAAAACTTTCCAAGAAGAGGCATAGGAATTCCTGAAACTGAAGCTGTATTAAAGGGACCTAGGGAGGGATTTAATGAACTTATAGTAGATAATGTTGCATTAATTCGCAGACGTGTTAAGAATCCAGACTTAAAATTTGAAACAGTTATAGTTGGAGAAGAATCACAAACTGCAGTTGCAATTGCATATATAAAGGGAGTTGCTCCAGATGATTTAGTTAATAAGGTAAAGGATACACTTAAAAATTTAGATTTGAGATTTGTTTTAGATTCAAATTATATAGAAGTGAATTTAAAGAAGCAGCATTCTTTTTTTGATACAGTAGGATATACTGAAAAGCCAGATGAAGTTTCAGCAAAGATTTTTGAAGGGCGTATAGGCATTTTAGTTGATGGAACACCATTTGTAATTACAGTGCCATATTTCTTTTTAGAAAATTTTCAAATGCCAGATGACTACTATATAAATAGATACTATACAAATTTTAATAGAATATTAAGATGGTTTGCATTTTTAATTGCTTCATTTTTACCAGGACTTTATGTTGGAATCATTACATATCATTTTTCAATGATACCAAGTCTTTTTGTATTTAGGCTTGCTGTATCAAGAGCTGGAGTACCGTTACCAACAGTTGTTGAAGTATTTATTATGATGATAGCTTTCCAACTTATAAAAGAAGCTGGATTGAGGCTACCACATCCAATAGGTGGAGCAATGAGTATAGTTTCTGCCCTTATTTTAGGTGATGCAGCAGTAGGAGCTGGAATTGCATCAAGAATTACAATAATAGTAGTTGCAATAAGTACATTAAGTTACTTCCTAATACCTAAGGTATATGGAGCTGTTTCGTTTTGGTCAATAGTAATAATGTTATCAGCATCATTACTTGGAATACCAGGATTTTTATGTGCATCATTAATTTATATTATTCAAATAGCAGAATTAGAATCAGTGGGATATCCATTCTTATTCCCATTAGGTAGTATAAGTGAATATAGATTTAAAGATGTATTTTTTAGAGGTAAATTAGATAGAATCTCAAGAAGGATAATAGGAACAGGAGGCAAGAAGAATGCTGAAAAATAAAAGAAGAAAAGCTTCCGTATTGTTAAGTTTATTAATTCTACCATTACTTTTAACTGGTTGTTTCGATTATCATGATATTAATAAAGTTACATTTCCAACAAGTATTATTTTTGATGTAGATGATTTAGGGCAAGAAATAGTTTATTTAGATTGTATTAAGCCTTATAGAAGTACTAATGATAGTTCTGATAAAGGCCGAAGAATAATTTATAAAGGAGTAGGTAAAACAGCTTTAGAAGCACTAAATGATATAAATAGAGCATCAAGTTTCAAGCTAGATTATACTCAAACAAGGGCTTATATTTTTACTGAAAAAGCTTCTAGAAAAGGTATTAAAAAGTTTTTAGATTTAATTAATAATAATAGTGAATTTTCAATGAAGCCAAGTGCATTTGTATACTATGGAGATGTAGAGGAATTGTTAAAGACTGTATCTACAGATGAAGAATATTTAGGATTATTTTTAAATGATTTAGTTGGTAAGGAAAAATATAATCCTAGAGCTGTGAAATCAAATATAAACTATTATTTAAGTAATATCTTAATGGGAAGTAATACAGCTTTATTAACATCAATATCATTAGAAGATAATGATATAGATAAAAAGATTCAAATACAAGGTTCATCTATTTTTAAAGATAATGTTTTAGTAGAAAAAATAGATATTGAAAATAGTTTAATTTACAATATTATGATGGGTAATGCAAAAAGTGGGACCTTAGAGATTAGTAATCCTGAGAGTAAAGAGAATTTTATTACCTTACAAATATTAGATAGTAGCATGAAGGATAAGTTAGAATTTCAAGATGGAAAGTATAAGCTAATAAAAGATGTTAATGTTGAGGTATCGGTAAGTGAGATACAAGGAGAATTAATAGTAGATGCTAATGGGTTAGACTATATTAAAGTAAATGAAGAAGCATATATAAGTGGATATGCTGAATACTTATTTAATAAATATAAGAAACAAAATTTAGATATTTTTGATATTGCTAGATTAGCGGAGATGTACTATCCAAATGAAAATATAGATAATCCTTTAAGTGTTACTGAGGTAGAGGTTAATACTAAATTAATTATAAAAGGAACAGGGGTTGTAAAGGATAGTCTTTAATATTTTAAAGGTATTAATAATATAATCAAGTTAGTAATAAAAGAAATATAGAAGCATACTATTAAATTAATATAGATAAAACTTAAAGTTACTAAGTGTAAAAGAACAAGGGATAATATAACAATAAAGTTATTTTCTTTGTTCTTTTTTTAATTATTATAAATATA
>ULRM01000821.1_pt1 | contig 12203 bp, 1 predicted proteins | sample 1955551 | NCBI WGS metagenome assembly ULRM01 (sample SAMEA4835686, study PRJEB28245) | human gut metagenome | biome: gut microbiome; material: fecal sample | place: Denmark | collected 2008
ACAATTAGCATTAAAAATGCTCTTTATATTAATATCACAATCTATGAAGGGAGGGTGAATTTAATATTTTAATTATCTATAAATATAAAAAGTTTATATTTATTTAATTAAATAGAAAGGAGTGAAAAAAACAAATGAATAAAAGGTTAGTTTCCATTATTTGTGCAGCGGCATTATTTACTCAAACCTTGCCAACAAATGCAATTGCAACAACAATTGAAGATGCATTTATTAAAAAAGGTTTAAATAGTGAAGTTGATAAGGATAAAAGTGATTCTAATAGTGAAGAATCAAGTTCTAAAGATGAAAATGAGACAAGCCAAGATAATAAGTTAAAGGAAGAAGAATTAGGACTTGATAAAGTTAAATTTAATGCATATATAGATAAAACTGATCAATTATTGTTTTCTATTGGATTTGATGAAAAAGAAAAGAAATTCACTGTTAGTGAACAATCTGAAAAAAATATATCAGAAGAAACTCCAGAAGAAACAATGTATACTATAAAAATATTTGATAAAGAGCAAAAAGAAAAATTTTCAGTAGAACTTAAAGGTAAGGATACTGGAAATTCTGAAAAATTAGAGCCATTAAAAAGCTTAAACTATGAAGTAGGAGATTTTATACAAATAACACCTACTGATAGTAAGGATGTATTAAAGATTACTGGTAATATTCAAGGTGATGTGGACAAGCAAAAGGAAGATTATTCTGATGGAATTGATAATTATGATTACATTGGAAATGTAAGATTCCAAGTTGAAGAAGATCACCTTAAAACTGTATATAATGAAGCACCAGTTATAAATGGACTTACAGATATTGAAGAATCAGAAAATCCTATGAATGATATTCTTACTGGAATATCTATAAAGGATGATCATGATGGAGATATTGATAATTCTAAAATTGTGCCTTTAATAACAGAACTTGAAGGTGGAGTTTTAGAGGTAAGTTATACTGTTGAAGATAGCTGGGGAAGAAAAGCAACTGGTAAGAGAAAGATTTCACCTAAAAAAGTGGAACAAGAAGAAGTAAAACAAGAAGAGCCAAAAATTATTAGGGAAGAAATTAATTTACGTACTGGAAATCAAAATAATAGTACAAGTCAAACTGCTACTGGATTAGCTGCCAATGTAATAACAGTTGAAGGTACACCATATTTTAATGGTCAACATGAAAGATTTGAAATAAGATTTGATACTGCAGCAAAGCAAATTCAAATTGCAGAGCAAGATGGTAGAAGGTTAAGTAATACTGGAAATAATGAGTATTTTAGATTTGTATTATATGATAAGGATATGAATGAAAAAGCTTCGGTATCTTTATTAGGAAATGATAAAAGTGACTCTGATAAGTTGGATAAAATTGCAAATCAACTTTATGAAGAAGGAGACTTTATAGGGATATGGCATGCAGAAACTAAAGAGAGAACTGGTACAGAAAGTGATCCAGAAAATAATGCAAATTCACCTTCATTTATTCCTAAGCTTAAAATAGCTGGGACGGTAGGAGTTTTAAATAAGGATAGTTCAGGTAATTTAAGTGATAGTAATAAAACTAAAAATTATTCTAATGGAATGGATAAAAAGGATATTTCTGAAAGAAGGTTTCAAATAACAGCAAATGGATTAAAAGAAGTAACTAATGATGCTCCTGTGTTTGAAAATTTAGATAATGTAAGTATTTCAAGAGGTGGAGAGTTTAAGCCCTTATATGGAATAAAGGAAAAAATAAAAGATGATTTTGATAAATTTGATGATGATAATTTAGATACTAAAGCTGTTTCTATAACTTATAGCCCTTATGATGTTAAAAAAGTTGGAGAGCAAACTATAACTTATACAGCAACAGATAAGTGGGGAAAATCAAGTACTGCAACAAGAAAATTAACAGTTACATCACAAAATCCACTTGATAATAAGTATATAGAATTTAAAAAGAATAATGAAGGAAACAATGGAACAAGTTTATTTAAAATAAAATTTGATCCAGTAGAAAAGAAGTTTTTAGTAGACAATTTAGACGCTGTACAAGAAGAAGCTATAGACCCAACTGTATCATCATCTATATTTAAGTTAAAAGTATATACACAAGGTGGAGTATTACAAAAAACATTAAATATTAAAGGTACTGATAATTTAAAAGCTATATTAAAGAAGTTTGATGGTTATACATATAATATTGGTGACCGTATAGAATTATGGTCAAATAATCCTAAGAATATAGTAATTCATGGTGTAGATAGAGATGGAGATAAAAAACCAGAGGAAATACCAAATAAACCTTCAGATGGAAATATAGAACAACAACCTGATGGAGGAGTTAATGAAACACCAGGAAATGGTGCTGAACAAACTCCAGAGGCAATAAGTAAAGTATCAAATACAAATAAAGAAGAAGATTATGAAGATGGAATTGATGATTCAGATTTTATGAAAAATGTAAGATTTGAATTGCAAGATACTAAATTAGTTTATGTATATAATAGTGCACCTGAAATTAAAATAGATGACAAAGTTAATTTAGAATTTGATAGAAATCAAGATATAAATGTAGATAAATTAAAAGAAGAATTAATGAAGGGTATAACTGTTAGTGATGACCATGATAAAGATGAAGATCTAAAAGAAAAAGTTATAGTAGGTAACCTTGATTTAACTACTATTGGTGAAAAAGAAGTTGAATATAGAGTTGTAGATAGTTGGGGAAGAAGTTCATTAGTAAAAAGAAAAGTAACTGTATATCCTTTAAATTCATTGGAATATAATTATATTACTCTTAGAAATAATGAAACATTTGACCCTATTTTAACTATTAGGTTAGATGATAAAACAAAAAAGTTTGTAGTTGATAAAATTGATAGGAGTAAAATACCTAGTAGTTTAAAAAATGAAGATAAGGTATTTGAACTTAAGCTTATAAGAAAAAAGAATGGAAATTCAAGTACTAAAGCAAGTGAAGAAAATTCAGTTGGTAAAGATGAAGAAGTAGTTAAAACTATAACTTTAACTAAAGAAGATTTGATGAAGGATGAAAAAATTAATGAAATTAATGGATTATTGTATCAATATTCTGATTATATTTCTTTATGGGTTTATGATTCTGAAGATGGTATATTTATTTCTGGTAAATCAAATATAATCTTAAATGGTTTTGAAGCTTCTGGAAGTCAAGAAGCTATGAAGAATACTAGATTTGAAATTAAAGAAACTGGCTTAGAATCAATATATAATGAAGCTCCTAAAATAAATGGACTAGATAAAAAGTTATATGTATATAAAAATGATGATATAACTCAAGCTGTTGCAACAAGAGATCTTGAAATAGAAGATGATAGTGGTAAAGTTAGTATTGATAGTATAGAAATTACTGATGTTGATGGGAAAATAGTTAAGCCTGAAAATAGTGAAAGTAATTCAAAAAGTAAATTTAAATTAAAATCTGAAGACAGTAATGAAGATAAATATATAAAAACTGATGGAATTAGAGAGTTTAAATTAAATTATAAAGTTACTGATGCTTGGGGAAGAAGTGCTACATATCAAAGAACTGTATCTGTAATATCAAGGTCTGTATCAAATGATATTGAGTTTTATAATAATGAAGGAAATAAAAATTTATTTTCACTTAAGTATAATCCTATAACAAATACATTTGATGTAAGTGAAAAGAAAAATATTACACCTTCACAAGGAAATCAAAATCCAAATGAATCAGAAGGAGCAACTGAACATCCACCACAAGGGCAAGAGCCTGGTGTCCCAAATCAACCATCACAAGGAGAAGGTAACTCAAATGGTGAGCAGTTACAAACTAAAACTGGTGATGTTAATCAGGGAAATGAAACAGAAGAAGTGCCACCTCAAAGTGATGGAGAAGGAAGTTCTTCAGATGGAAGTAGTACAGAGCCAGGAGAAAGTCATCCAGGGCAAGAACCACCTACTCAAAATCCTGGTAATTCACAAGGAGGACAACAACCAGGGGGAACTGGAGAAAGTAATAATCAACAAACAAAAGATGAAATTGTATTTAAATTAACTGTATTTAATGTTGACGAACAAGAAGTTGGGAAAATTGAATTAACAGAAGAAAAAGCAAAAAATATAGACGAACTAAAAAAAGAATTAGAAAAAATAACAATTTATGATGATTATTATGTTGCATTATGGAGTAATACACCAAAAAGAATAAGAATTCAAGGTGAAGTTAAAGATAATGATAAATTAGGTGAATTAGAAAATGAGAAGCAAGATTATTCACAAATTATAAATAATCGTGATTACATTGATAATGTTAGATTTAATTTAACAGAAGATGGTATACATGCTGTTTATAATAAAGCACCTAAAATAAAAATTTTAAATACTGAAACACTTACGGCATATGCTGGTGATATTATTGATTATACAAAAAATATAGAAGTAAAAGATGATAGAGATAATCCAACAGGTAATCATGTTATTGATAATTCAAAGATAAAAATTACTATTGTTCCAAAAGAAGCTAATAGTGGAGGAACACAACCTGATGGAAATCCAGGTTCAAGTACTGAAATAGAAAGTAGTCCAGACTCAGGAAGTGGGGGTGATTCTAGCTCAGAAAATACAGAACAAACTCCAGATGCTGGAGATGAAACTCTTATAAATGATGAGCCTTCAAGTGGAAGTGATGATTCAAGTGAAGATAATAGTTCAAGCGAAAAAGATGATTTAAATAAAACAGAAGAAGAAAAATTCTTAGAAGAACAAAAGAAGCATTTAAAAATAGGTAATAATAAAGTTAGATTAACAGTTGCAGATAGTTGGGGAAGATCAACAACAATTGAAAGAGATTTATTTATAAAAAATGGTATTGATAAAAATGAAATTATATTTAAGTCTGGGAGTGGCCAAGTGCCAATAAGAATTAAATTTAATCATGAGACTAGAAATTTAAATATTACTACTCAAAATAAAAAATTTAGTGATAGTTCAAATCCTGATTATGTAAAAATTGCAGTATATAGACCAAATGAAAATGGTGGTAGAGCAACTCCTATTGTTGAACAAATAAGAATTAATGCATCAGAAACAGTTACAGATAACACTTTACAAAGGTTGAAGGATTATAAATTTGAATATGGAGATTATTTTGAAATTTATCATGGACATCCATTTCTGCTTTCTATATCAGGTGGTGTAAATGATCAAAGGGAAGATTACACTGATGGAGTTCAAAATCCTGAAAACTTATTAAATGTAAAATTTGTAATTACTGAAAGTGGATTAAAATCAATATATACTAATCCAGATGAAAATAATATAAGTGATAATAAAGTTGTATTTGGGCCAGTTGCCGAAGAGAAATTTCCTTTCAAAATTCAAATTGATTTTGAAGCTATGAAATTTAAAGTAACGGAGGTAACGGGAACAAATATAAAATATGGTAATAGTAATGTTGTTTATAAAATAGCTCTTATACGAAAAAATAATGATGGAACTATTGAAAGAGTTAGAGAGACTGCATTTCAAGGTACTGATTTTGGTAAACAAATTATGGATACTGGAAGCGAAGATTCGAATTTTGGGGGTAGAAACAAAAATTGGAATGGTCAAACATTTAAGTATGATGATTGTTTATATTTATGGCATGATGAACCAAATAGATCCATTATAAAAGGTAATATAAAAAATGAAAGAGAAGATTATAGTAATGGTGTTGATGATCCAGATAATATGAATCATGTTGTATTTAGGTTAACTAGTGAAGGAGTAGAGTCTATATATAATGAAGCACCTAAAATAGAAGGAGTAGGAGATATAGATGTATATCAAGGTGAAGAATTTTATGTTGGTGAAGGGGTAGAATATACTGATGATCATGATGATGATAATAATTTAATAAAATCAGTTGCTCTTAAGCAAAATGGATCAACTACGGTTACAACTAATACTAATTCTAATAGCAATAATAATATAAATTGGAAACTTGATACAAGTGAATTAGGTGAAAAAATACTAGTTTATACAGCAAGAGATCGTTGGGGAAAAACTACAACAGTAGAAAGAAAAGTTACAGTAAGACCTAATTTATATAAAAATGTATTTAAAGTATATCCTCAAATTAGTAATGAACAAACAGGCACTAAACCTGGAGGAAATGGAGATAATAATAGTTCAATTGGAAGTACTAATCCTGAAGTAACTACTCCACCAAATTCAAATTTAAGAACTGGCAATACAGGTGATTCTAATTTAAATTCAGGAAGTGAAAGTTCTGGAAACACAAGTTCAAGTAGTTCAAGCTCAGAAAGTAATTCTTCAACACAAAATAAGCCTTGGCAATATGAAGAAAATAAAACTAAAACACCTGCATTTGAAATAGGATTTGATACTATTACTAAAAAATATAAGGTATATAATCAAACAAATGAAAGATTATCTAATGATAAATTAGATGAAACTGCATTTGCAATTCAAATTAAAGATGCAAATGGTACTGAAAAAAAGAAAATTATTTTAACAGGAAATGATAGAGGTACATCTCCTAAATTATCAGAACTTAATGATGTATCATATGCTGATAATGATATTATAAGAGTATATAGAAGTGATTTAAAAGGAATTGAAATTACTGGTACTGTAACAGGCAATGTACCAACTATTGAAGATATGAGTACTGAAGCTAATAGGTTTGATTATATGAAAAATACTGGATTTAAAGTAAGTAATGCAGGATTACAAGCTATATACAATAAAGCACCTGTTATAAATGGAGTTAAAAAAGTTAGAACTATTAGTAAAGGCACTGTAGATTTATTACAAGGAGTAACTGTAAGGGATGAAATTGATACAAATATATCTGTAAATTCTATGTATATATATGTAAATGATGAACTTATAGGAACTACAAATCAAAATCGTAATAGTAATGAAATTTATCATAGAAATTATGACTTTAATAAAGTTGGTACTTATAAAGTAAAATATTTACTTTATGATAAATGGGAAAGAACAACTATGATAGAAACTACTGTAAAAGTAGAGTCTAAAACAAGAGAAAATGAAATAAAAGTTTATGGACCAGATAATTTAAATTCATCAGATAATCCAGCATTTAGAATTGTTTTTGATACTAAGAATAATAAAATTTTATTAAAAGGACCTAATGAAAATAGTATTGTAGAAAAAGAAGATAGTGATGATGCTACTGAATCTGCAAATCAAGAAAATAATAATCAAAATAGTGAACATCAAGGTTCAAGTTTAGCTAGAACAAGTACAGAAAATTATTTTGAAATTGTTGTAAGAAGCTCAAAAGGGAAAGAAAAAGCTAATATATCATTAAATGGTAATACTGAACATGATAAAGAACAATTAAAGAATCTTCATGAGTTACAATTTGATAAATATGATACTATAAGTTTAAAAGCACAAAATCCTAATGCTGTTAAAGTTACAGGAAATATTATTTCAGAAGATTCTAATAGAAATTCAACAGTTGCTAATTCTTATGAAAATGGTTTTGGAACAACTGATAAGTATTCAAAGGTTAGATTTAAAATAACTGATGATGGGCTTAAAGAAATAGCTCAAAAGGAATTAACTATAAATGGAGCAACTGCCATAACTATAAAAAGAGGAGATACCTTAGATCTTTTAGAAGGTGTATCAGTAAATGTTAATGATGAAAATAATGATGATTATAAATTAACAGTAAAAGAAATAACATCTAATGGTAAAGCAGTAACTATAGCAGAAGATGAAAATGATACTGATGATTCAAGTCAAAATGGAACAACAGCTGAAGATAAAAATAAGTTTACTAAATTAAAAGAAGGAACTTATACTGTAAAGTATACTGCAACAAATAGTTGGGGTGCTACTACTACAGTTGATAGAAAAATAACTGTTGAACCTAGAACAGATTTAGAAAAAGTAAAGCTTACCGTAAAAGATAGAGATAATACTGATGTACTTGTAATAGGATTTGATTCTATAACAAGAAAACTTAGAGTGTTGGAATATAAAAATAAAAGTATTGATTATTTAGATAATTCTCAGGTCTTTGAAATAAATGCTTTTGATAGTTTAGGAAAAACTTTAGGAACTATTGCTTTAAGAGGAAGTCAAACAATTGATCAAACTATAATAGATAGAATAAATGCTTTTCCTTATGAAGAAGGTTATTCATTAAGTGTTTGGTCAAAAGTAATAGACAATAAAATAGATATAACAGGAAGTATTACTACTGAAAAAGAAGATTCTAAAGAAGAATCTAAAAAATTTAGATATAAGAGAACACTTACTTCAGAGGAAAAAAGAGATAAATTAGAAAATGGTAGATTTGAAATTTTAAGTGATGGATTAAAATATATCTATAATAAAGCACCAGTAATAACTGGTGGAGATGAAACAATACCATATTATAAAGGAAATTTATTAAAAGCTCCAAGTAGCTTAAAAATAAATGATGACCATGATGGTGAAATAAGTACAACTGAAGTAACTGTAAATGATGATAATGTTGATTATGATACATTAGGAGAGCAATCAATAACTTATGTTGTTGAAGATAGCTGGGGAAGACGTGCTACAAAGCCAGGTAAAATTGAAGTTAGATCTGCAATGGATAGTAACAGTATAAATATTTATCCAAAAGAAAATTCAACAACTGGTGGAACTACATCAGAAAGTACACAACAACCTAATCAAAATCCAGAAGATACTACACAAGGAGAATCATCTCAAACTAGAACTACTGAAATTGAAGATGGTAGTGAGGGTACTGAAAATGGAAATATTAGTGAAGGTAATAATCCTGGAAATAATGAAGGGCAACTTCAACCACCACAGGAAGGAGAAAATACTAGTACTCCAAGTGTTGGAGGAAATGATTCAGATAGTGAAAATAATAAAGATAATGTAATTGTTACGGAAAGCTCATTCTCTATAAAGTTTGTTAGAGATAATGAGCATAATAAAAATAGAATTAAAGTTGATCTCGGAAGTAAATCTAGACAACAATTTGATTCTAGTAATGCTGGAACATTTTTAAAAGTGAAGATTTATGATGCTAATGGAAGTGAGTTAAAGTCTGTAGATATTTTAGGAACTGATACTGGAGAAAGTGCAAAAAGAAAAATAGAAGAGCAATTAAATAAAGTTAAATCAGATTCAGCGTCTAAAGATGAAGTAACAGAACAACCACAAGCTAAAACTACTTCAGTTGGTGAAGATAGCATAGATAATTCAACAAATTCAGCAAATGGAAGTTCTCAAGATGGAAGTAGTTCAACAAATAAAAATGACCAACAATTTGAATATTTTAATGGACAGTATATTGCTATAGAAGGTGTAACTGAAGAAACAAAGAGTTATGTTAAGATACAAGGAACAGTTGTTAATAAAGAAATAGATTATAATACTGGAGTTAGTAATCTTGATAAAATTCAAAATGTTAGATTTAAGTTTACAGATTTAGGGTTAGAAGCTGTTTATAATAATGCACCAGTAATAAAAATAGATGATAATATTAAATTAGATGGTACTGAAAGAAAAAATAAGTCTAATGTAGATGAAGATTCATCTCAAAGAACAGGAACTTCTAATGAGGAAGATGTTGATGGTACTAAAGGTGATATTTTTAACTATTTAAGAGGTGTAACTTTATCTGATGATCATGATATATTAACTAAAGAAAATGTAGAAGTTAAATGGAATGAAAAGTTTATAGGAGATTCAAGTAATTACGAAACAATTGAAAAAAATGCTGTATTAGAAAGTACAGAACAAGAACCTACTTCTATAGAAAATGGTATAAAAGTATATGGTGAGCAAAAAGTTGGTAAAAATATACTATATTATAAAGTAACAGATTCTTGGGGAAGAGTTACTTTTGGACAAAGAAAAAATATAATGTTAAAAAATGGTATAGTTCAAAATGTAGTTAGATTTGATTCTGATAAAAAAATAACAATGAAATTCGAAAAAGTAGAAACTAGTGAACAAGAAGCTGGAAAAATTAAAATAAAATTTGAAGTTTCAGACTTTAATAGGCTTACAGAATCTACTCATGATAAGTATTATGCAATAAAAGTGATTGAACCAAATGAAAGAACAATAACTGTAACTTTAGATGGTATTTTTAATAAAGAACAAGTGGTTAATGCTTTAAATGAAATTAATGAAAGAGTATTTCCTTATGGAACAAAAATTGAAATTTATGCAGGACACCCACAAATATTTTCTATTGATGGACCAGTTAGAAATGCAGCAGAAGATTATTCAGATAAAGTTCAAAATCCAGAAAATCTTATAAATACTAAATTTGAAATTACAGATGCAGGATTAAAGGCAATTTATGTTCCTCCAGCAACTGATCAAATAAATGAAAATGAAAATTTAATATCATTAGTAGCACCAGAAAAAATACCACTTAAAATTAAAATTTCTCCAAGAAATAATAATACTAAAACATCTTATGATGGAACAATATCTATTGTAGATAAAAATGGTACACAAATTGATTATGGAGTACCTAGTGTTGTATTTAAAATGACATTAAAAGGGGCAGATGGACAAACTAAAAGGGATATTAATATTAATGGTAATGTAAATGGTAATCATCAGTCAATTAGAGATAAATTTGAGAATTTTAATTATCAATATGGAGATACATTAACTATTTGGCATAAAACACCTAAAAAAGTTATTATAAAAGGTAACATAATAAATGCTAGAGAGGATTATTCTGATGGTGTAGATAATAGTTTAAATCTTGAAGAAGCTGTATTTAAGCTAACAGCAAATGGATTAGAAGCGGTATATAAATCGGCTCCTAAAATAATGGGTACAATTGATATGGAAGTACAAAAAGATGGAACTATAGATTATCAAAAATTAAAGGATAGTGTAACAGCTAAAGATAATATTGATGGACCTATTACTAATATAAAGTACGGTAGTGAAGATATAGATACATCTAAAGTTGGTATGTATGAATTTACATATACAGTTACTAATAGTAATGATCGTACTACTACAAAATCAAGTACAATAACTGTTTATGATTTACCTACAATTGAAAAAACAGAAAAAGCAACAATAGAACTTAATTCTATAAATAATAATAAAGATGTTATTGAAGATTATTTAAAAACAGCTGTAGTTGCAACTGATGGTGATGATGAACTTTATGGTAAAGAAACAAAGTTAGAAGTTAAGAACAATGATGTTAATCCTAATAAAGAGGGTAAATATAAAGCAACATATGTTGCTACTGATTTATATGGAAAAACAACAGAGAAAGAAGTTGATATACAAGTTGTTAGAACTATAAATGTAACAGTACCAACTAAGCTTCCATTCCAAGTTGTAACAAACTTAATGCCAGATGAAAATGGAAATATAGAAAATAATGGCTTTGTATCTGGAGTATTAAAATTAAAAAATAATAATACAAGTCCAGTAAAAGTTAGTGTTGCATCATTTGGTAAAAAAGCTGATTCAGGAGAACTTGAAATAGTAAATCCAGATGATTATAATTGGAATGAGTTATCAGATGAAGATTCTATGAAAAAGATGGCATTAGGACTTTATATAAAGGATAATTCATTAACAGAATCAGAGTATAATACTGAAAAACCTTTATGGTTATCAACAAACAAACAAAATAGTGATGATTCAGCTAATCCAGATTCTCCAAGTGATTCACAAGACCCAAGTTCAAGAACTGGAACAACTGAAGATTCTAGTGGAGATAAAGTTAATGTAATAAACAAAGAATTAGGTAAATTACCAGCTAAAAAAACTGGAAGTGATACTCCTGCAGAAGCTAGTATAGGTTTTACAAGCAAACATGGTAAAAACTTTATTGGTGGAAGTGTTACAGGAAAATTTGAATTAATATTTAAATTTGAATAATTAACTAAAAATTATGGAGTTGTAATTAAATTGAATTAAAAAATTCAATTTAATTCAACTTCATTTTTTTTGTCTAATTTTAAAACAAAATGAAGAAAATTAGTAACTTAGGGAAATAATAAGATTATAAATTTATATATTATGGAAAGGATAAGAATTTAATATATGAGAAAAAGATTAATTATTATTGTTTGTATAGTTATATTGTTTATAGAAAATTTACCTGAAGGCATAATTACATCAGCTATTGAAAAAAGCATTGTTGGTAAAAATGAAAAAATATGCAGTAATTATAAT
>ULRM01016394.1_pt1 | contig 11876 bp, 7 predicted proteins | sample 1955551 | NCBI WGS metagenome assembly ULRM01 (sample SAMEA4835686, study PRJEB28245) | human gut metagenome | biome: gut microbiome; material: fecal sample | place: Denmark | collected 2008
TTTATAAAGGAGTACTACTAATGGATAAAATGAAAAAAATTAATGACTTAACAAATGTTCAAATGGAGTCTTGTACAAAGTTTGCAAAAAAATCTAAGGAACCTAATGACGGCTACTTTATAGAGAAAGATCCCCATGATAGTTTTAGTTCTGAAGGAACTGTAAGATATGGAGAAGAACAAGACGCAGATGACTTATAGTTAATTATTAAAAATTGTGTAAAGTAAAAAATAAAGGTATAAGAAAACTTTTTAATAGTATTCTTATACCTTCAAAATCTTTAATTATTTATTTTTTCTTCTTAAAAAACTTCCAATTCCAACTGTTAATAATCCAAATAAACTTACAGCAACTGACGAAGTTCCTCCAGTTTTAGGTAAATTACTATTACCTTTTCCTGAATTGTTGCTATTAGAATTTCCATTATTAGCGTTTCCACCATTATTGTTATTAGAATCATTATTACTTTCACCATTGTTAGAATTATTATTTTCTGCATTTGCAATAATTAACCCATCAATAGCACCTTCTAAAGCTTTAGTAACTTCTGATATTTCTTTTTCTGTTGAATTTTCATTTTCTAATACAGCCTTAGCTAGTTTTAAATTACTTTCTAATACACTCCATGACTCTTTAGTATACTTACTTGAATCTAAAGAATCAGCTTTGTTTATTAAATCTTGTAGCTTATCTTTGCTTGGCTTTAATCTTAATTCTAAGAATGCTCTTAATAATTCATTATAAGTTTTACTAACTTCTTCTTCCATTGCATTTTCATCTGCTATTACATTATTAACATTTAGTAAAACCACTTGTAACTTATCCCAAGTTGATACAATATAATCATTACTGTTTAATGAGTTAATTCTTTCTACTAGTTCAATTAAGTATTCCTTATTTCCCTTTTCAAAAGATAACATTTGCATTGCTTTACTTAATCTATCAAATGATTTATTTACTTCTTCTTGAGTTGCTTCTTTATTAGCTAATATAGCCTGAGCTTCTTCTAACGCAGCTTTAAATTCTTCAACAACAGCAGGAACTACCTTAGAAAGTTCTTCATCAGTTATTTTAAAAGCTTCTTCCACCGCAATTTGTAAATGCTTATTTGCAACGTTACTTTCTTCTTCTTTTTCTATTAATCCATCTATTGATTTTTCTATTAATTCAACAGCAGCGTTAACTTCTTCTGTTGTTGCTGCATCATTTTCTATAACTGTAGTACCTTTAGCGATTGCTTCCTTAAGAATATTTAATGTTTCTTCAGTATATTGAAGATTTCCATTTATAATATCATTTGCTTTAGTAATAACTTTATTTAACTCTGATACATTAACTAATCCAGTTATTGCATTTATTAAGTTTTCCTTTGCATTATTAACCTCTTCTTGTGATGCTCCCCCAAGGTTTTCAACAATATTCTTTGCTAATTCTAAAGCATCATTATATACATTCCAGCTATTAGAAGTGTAATCCTCCTTAGCATAATTACTTGAAGTTATAAGTTTCTCCAAATCACTTACATTAGGTACTTCATAATCATTAAGTGTAATTAATTCATAAATAGTAGGAGCTGTTCCCTTCCATTCAATCTTAATCTCAAAAATATTATCATACTTAGTATTTACTATTTCATTTAAACTCTTATTTAATGTTCCAATTTGGTTCCAAATAGCTTCACCAGCTTCATTATATCCAGTTCTGACCATTACTTTTGCATTAGAAATTGAGCTACCACTTTGTACAATATTAATTTTCTTAACATCTGTATTTTCTGATAACCTATAAGTTAAACTTCCAGACTGTATTTCTCCATCTTTAGTATTTGGTTTATAAAATGTAGTTAAATCTCCATCTATTATATTCGAAGGGGTAAATCCTTTAAGCTCAATTGGATCTGAAATAAATGTTGGATCATTAACTGTAGGTATATATTCTCCATCATTTATTAAAAATTCATTTATAACAGTCCAACGATGATCGTAATTAGCAGTAAACTCTACTCTTAAATATCTAGCAGATACATTTATTTCCCCACTATCCATATATGCATGTGATATTGGTACTTTGCCATTTGATAAGCTACCATGAATATATCCATTGTCTTGAGGTTTCACATCAGCATCTCCAGTATTTTGTTGTCCATCACCTATAATAATAGCATCAGTCCATTCTTTACCATCTAAAGATAATTGAATCTTAGCATCACGAATATGATCTTTCTCTGTGTCTAATACAAGATACTTAAGATTATTTACATTTATAGTTTGTCCTAAATCATAAACAATTGTATTTCCTTTTCTAGGTACAGCATTAAACTGAGCATAAGTATTTAAATTGCCATCAAAGGCAAGTTTTGCAACATTATTTCCATAAGTTCCAGCATAAGCACTAACTAATGATGGCTCATAAACTTCATTTGAAGTAACTTCAAATTTATTTAAATCAAATGTAATCGTTTTATCAGAAATGACTCTTATATAACGAGCATCCTCTAATGTAGATTCATTAGTTACATTGTTCCATTCTACTCCATTTAATGAAGTTTGTAATGTTAAGCCTTCCATATTAGAAACCTCTAAATCGATCTCTTTTAAATCCTTTATACGATCTAATTTAATCCCTATATATTCACCTTCATTTAAGGTAATATTTTCTTTTGCTACTAATTTAGTCAGCTCCTCACTTGAATAAACTGATTTTATCTCATTATTTGTATTTGTATAAATATAATCTGTTGATGGAAGAGATCTACATGGCTCAACTTTAATTTCTGAGAATTTAACCCATTTATGTTCTTCTTTCATATTTGTAATTCTTACATATCTAGCTTCAATTCCCTCAAAATCTTCATCGATAATATCCTTCCCACTAGCTATACCATCATATTCTTTAAAAGTTGTCCAGTCTGTGTTATTAGTAGAATACTCTAATTTATATTTTGTCCATTTATCTCCATCTCCTGCACCAACAACAAGGTGAACCTTTCCAACGTTAATAACTCTTCCTAAGTCTAATCCAATATAATCTCCTACACGTGTTATATCTCCTGGTTTATGAGTTACATACCATATGCTACTACTGTCATTTCCATCTGTTAAGTTACCCTCATTTCCATTATTATAAATACTCCATTCTGGTGTTTTTATAACTGATGTATTTATTGGTGATTCATTATCTAATTTGCTTGGAGCTTTTACTGTAAATTCATATACCTGCCACCACCTTGGAGTAGTTGCCTTATTTCTTATCCTTACTGCTTTTGCTCTAATACCTGAACCACTACAATTCTTAGTAATTTCAGTTTGTTTACTATATGCCCCTAAAGAAATCCAATCCTCACCATTAACAGTATACTCAAGTTCTGCTTCATCAATTTTATCCCCAGAAGCTTGAATAAATTTAATCTCTCCAATTTCCTTAACTTCTCCTAAGTCAACTTGTACCCATGAATCAGCTGGTGTAGTATCTCTATCTGGATTAATATATGGATTCTTCGCTAAGTGTACATATGATTGCTCGTTACCATCTACAATATTATTTAATGAACCTCCTCTAATTCCAACATTTTCACTTATTGAAGCTGTTACTTGGTAAACTTCTTCTTTTGATACAGTCTTGTTTATACTAATATCTCGAACACCTAACCAAGTATTTTGTTTTGCTTCTGTTGCTATTAAACGAATTCCTTGAACTTCTAAATCTAAATTATCAATTCTAAGTTCTTTAGGTAATGTATAAATTTCATCATTCAGATCAACCCATGTTTCACCATCTTCAGTATATTGAATTTTAGCTTTGGCCATTGTATCATTCAAATTTGAATTTGCTCCCATTAAGAATTCAATATTATTAACTTTAATTTTTTTATTATACTTAACTCCAACAAAAGTTCCTTCTTCAATTATATTAGGTGATTTATATATAATTTCTGTTGCTGCATTATTATCAAATACATTTGATGTGTTACCTGTTGGTGAATCGGTTCTGTTAGTTATGAATGTAGTTATTAACTTATCCGGATTTACAATAGAGCCCACAATACCTGATAAACTTTCTCCCATAAATTTAATAAATGGAACTATATGTTGAACACCAACTTCTGCATATTCAGTATGATCTACATAATGAAAACCATATGTCTTTGATTTTTCAAATGCAGCTTGTGCTTCTGAATAGTAAGTCCAAATCTCATCTTTATTTCCTTCTTCAACCGAAATCGCAGATTTTAAATAATTAATTGCAGCATTTGCTGTATCTTCCCAACAATTTAACCAATAAATTATTTGATCTCTAGTTCTAGTATTTCCTGGATTTTCTTTATAATAAGCTGCTGATTCCTTTAATTTTGTAAACTCTTGAATCAATTCTTCAGCATCTTCTTTTATACTAACTCCACTTTCATACTTTTCTTTAAATGCATTTAATTTAGGTGCTAATTCTACTGATTCTTGAAGTGCTGTAACACGCCCATCCATATTTTGATTAATCATATGTTTAGATATTTCACGTAAAGCTGTAGAGGATTCTGTTTCTTCAGCTGTCCCGTGATCCATATACTTAAATGAATCTTGCCAGTTTTGATCAGCTTGATCTTTATTATCCCAAATATTCCAAGAGTAATCGGCAACCGCAAATAATGCCGACTTATTAGCTTCAGCTTGTTGCATTGGATTTAAAACAATTCCTTTAACCGATTCAGGTTCAACACCTGGATGTAAGAAAGTATCATTACCACCCATTATTAAATGCTTCTTAGAGTTATCTGAGCAAGGCCAGTTTATCCAGAAATAAGGTGCTCTACCTTCATATCCTTCTGAAGTAATATTATTCTTGAAACTTGTTGCAAAGTCTTGAGAAACTTCTCCCCATATTCTACCACCAGTCATTACTATACTAACATTATCTCCAACTTTATTAATTTCTCTTAATTGTTGAGAACTTCCTGATCCCATATAGTCATTTGGACAGAAGATTATATCATCTTTTAAATCAGGGTAAGTTTCTTGCTGTTCTCTTAACCACTCTGTTAAATCATTTAATAATCTTACATATGAACTAGGTCCTTGTGGTGGTACACCTGCATCATCTGCTAATATACCAAATTGTCTAACACCAACTTCTAATAATTGAGTAAATTTAGCTTTTATTATATTAAGGTCATTTTGATAATTTTCATCTGAATCAAAACGTATAGCATTGTTCATAAATGGATGTAATGCATATACATATCTAGTCTTACTTGCTTCACCAGCTGCAGCTAATTCTTTAATTCCCTCAAGCTTTTCTTTTGGATACAATTCTCTCCATTTAGAATTGTGATATGGATCATCCTTAGGTGCAAATATATATTGATTTAATTTATAATCTCCACCATAGCTCATAAGAGCAGCTCTATCTTCATTTGACCATGGGTTACCATAATATCCTTCTATAAATCCACGATACGCAACATCTGCATAATCATCTATTCTAAATTCTTTAATTTCATTATTATCTAATTGATTAAATACATGTTTTAAAGTAGTAACTCCATAGAATGCACTATCTGCATCCTCACCTAATACCCCAATAACACCATCATTTGAATAAACTAAATGTGCATCTGTTTTTTCATCAAAAAATGCCTCTTCATGTGGCACCTCTTCATTAAAATAATTATCTACTAATTCACCAGAATCATTAATCCCTATTAATACATTAGTTTTTCCTCCCACTATCTCATCTGAAACTTGGAATGTAATATTGTGATTTTTTAGAATTTCTGTAAGACGATTTCTAGTGTATACGTCTACTCCACTCTCAAAGATAACATTTACATTGTCACCAATATTAAACCTAGTTTCCTTATATTCAGAGTGTTGAGGTACTGGATAAATTTCATATTCCTGTACTTCTGGTGTAATTATCTTAGCAGATACTTGAATACTTCCTGTAATATTAGATAATGCAACTGCGCCTGCAAGTAATACCGCTAAATACTTTTTTGACCTTTTAATCATCAAAAATTCCCCCTATTAATTATATATTTAATTTTAAAATGCAAAAAAGAAATAAAAAAAAGCTGAAAAGGACATATATTATCCTTCTCAGCTAATGCTCAACTTCTATTGATTGCACGCTAAAATTACTTGCAATTATTAACTTAACTAAATAATACCAAACTAAATTTTGTTTTTCAACATATTTTTATTATTTATTAGCTAATATTATTTTATTTAAATTTTTGAACTTTAATTTATATAGGCTTGATGATTAAATTAATTATATATTTTTTACAGTTTCAATGGAACAAATACTGTTTCCTTTTCTACTTCGTTAATAAACCCACCAATTTTATATACACTATTAAGTAAATCCATATTTATAACTTCATTAGCTACTCCACTTGATATTACTTGTCCAGATTTCATTACTATAACATTATCACTATATTTTATTGCTTGATTAATATCATGTAATACCATAACGACAGTTAATTTACTTTCTTCATTTAACTCTTTAACAAGTTCTAATATCTCAACTTGGTGATAAATATCTAAATATGTTGTAGGTTCATCTAAAAATAAAATTTCACTTTTTTGTGCTAATGCCATTGCTATAAATGCTCTTTGTCTTTCTCCCCCAGACATCCCCATAACAGCTTTATCCTTTAAATTTTCAAGACCTGTTCTTTTTATAGCCCATTCAATAATTTCATCATCACCTTCAGTATTTCCTTGGAAATACTTTTTATGAGGAATTCTGCCATAAGCCACCAATTCCTTAACAGTAATATCGCTAGGAACTGTATTTTGCTGATGAACTGTGGCGATTTCTCTTGCTAATTCTTTTTGTTTTAAAGATTTTATAGATTTTCCATTAATACTTATATCCCCAGAATTAGGTTTATTTAACCCTGCAAATAAACTTAATAACGTAGATTTACCACTACCGTTAGGTCCTAATATAGTTGTTATCTTTCCCTTTTCTATTTCCACATTTAGCTTAGTAATAAAGCTTTTATCTTTATCATAAGAGAAGTATAAATCTTTTGCCTTTATCATTATTTCAAGTCACTCCTTCTTAAAAGATATAAGAAAAATGGTGCTCCCAATATAGCAGTTACTACTCCTACTGGTATTTCATTAGGTCTCATAGCCATTCTTCCAACAGTATCGGCAAACAATACTAAGAATCCTCCTAATATTCCGCTACAAGGAATTAAATACTTATGATCTGATCCTATAATAATTCTACAAACATGAGGTACAACTAATCCAACAAATGATATAATACCAGCAATTGCAGTTGATATACTTGCTAAAAATACAGCTACAGCAGTAACAATTATCATATATAAGTCAGAGTTAAACCCTAAACTTCTTGCATTTTTACTACCAAGAGCTAATATATTACACACTTTACTTAATAGTAATGCTGCAATTATTCCTATAACAGAATAAACTAATAGTATATTTACATTGCTCCAATTAACTGTTGCTAAACTTCCCATCATCCATTTTTGAATATTACTTGATCCAAGTCCTGCACTAACAGTAATCATAGATGAAAACCCACTTAATAATGCATTACATGCTGCACCTGCTAATACAATTCTTATTGGTGATAATCCATTTTTATATGCCATAAAATAAATAATTACACAGCATACTAATCCTCCAAAGAATCCAAATATAGGTCTTAGATTAGTTACGCTCGGTATAAATACCATAAAGAAAACTGTAACTACACATGCCCCTGAAGATATACCCGTTATATATGGATCTGCCAGTGGATTCCTTATTACAGATTGTAATAAAACCCCTGCTATTGCTAAATTTGCTCCAACTAATACAGCTATTATAACTCTCGGCATTCTTAAATCTTTAATAATTCCTATATTACCCTCTGATTGTCCTGAAAATAATCCACTTATAAGCTCTTTAAATGTTATATTTACACTACCTAATTTTAATGAAACTAGTATAGTTGCTAATAATACTATTAAGGCTATTACTATAAATGATACTTTAAACTTTTTATCTGAAACTCTCATAATTATTCTCCACTACCATGAACTATATCACTTAGTATCTCTAATCCTTCAATAACCTTAAGATTTGCACTCATCCCAAAATACTCACTATCTAAATAAATTACATTTCCCTCTTTTACAGCATTTATATTTTGCCATGCAGAATCACTTGCCATTTCCGCTTCTAATGCTGCCTTTGTTTCTTCTGGTAAAGCATGTACCATAACTAAAATCTTTTCTGGATTAAGCATAGCTAAATCTTCTTTATTATAAGTTGTAAATGCTGTACTACTATCTTCAATTATATTTTTTCCACCAACAAGTTCAACTAAACTTCCAACATAAGATTTTGACGTTGCTATCATTGTTGATCCTGGAGCAGCAAATAAAACTAAAACTTCTGGATTTTCTAAACTCTCAGCTTTTTCTTTAACTTCTAATTCTTTTGCTTCTATTTGTTCTAATAAAGCCTTAGCTTCATCATTTTTATTAAACTTTTCTCCTAAAGTAGTTATTGCTTCTTTTAATCCATCTAAACTTTCTAAAGAAACAAATTCACTTGGAATATTATTCTCTGTAAATAAATTCATATAATCAGATCCTAAAGTATCTACTGATACTACCATTGTTGGATTTAATGATTTAATAATCTCTAAATCTGGGCTCATTGGATTTCCAACTTCAACCGCACCTTTAGTACTTTCTGGTAATTCATAAGAGGTACTTGGCACTCCTGAAACCTTAACACCTAATGCATCTAATATTTCTGTTACTGCAACAGATGTAGCAACTACTACCTCTTCCCCACTACCTACTGCAACAGTTTTATCTTCACTTTTTTCAGAACTACAACTTATCAATCCTAAAGTCATGATCCCTGCTGCTATCATAGATATAATTCTTTTATATTTCATACTGTATAACCTTCCTACAACTTCTTTTCAATAATTTATTACTTCTTTTTTGCTTTTACAATAACTATTGCTCCAATTGCAACTATAGCAACAACACCTGCTATAATTAAAGTAATATTATTATTATTTTTTTCATCTTCACCTACTACTGCTAAAGTTTCATCTTCTGCTGGGATTTCTTCAACTTCTTCTATTGCCTCTACTAAAGTTAAAGTTTCCATTTTAGGTATAACCTTAAACTCAACATCTCTTTCCATAGGACCTACATAAATAAGAGCATCCATGTCTGCATCTACTTTATCAACTTCAACCTTTAATTTAACAATACCTTCTTCACTGTTCTCTTCTACTATTTCAACAGGTACCTCTTCTCCATTAACCTTCATTCTATAATTCTCCATATAGTCGCTACCTGAAAAACCAATAGTATAAATTATATGTTCTTTTGTAACTTCTACACTCATTGATGGTAATAGATAACTTCTTGACATAGCCATTCCAGTTTCTGATTCATGATAAACATCATTTGCAACTTCATATATTCCACTTGTTATATTACTTTCTGTTGCATATGTATTATTAGTTCCTAAAGTTAAGAATACTCCTAAAGCCATTACAGCTACTAAAATCCCTTTTAATTTATTTAATATCTTCATTTTCTATTCTCCTTAATTGTTAAACCTAAATTAGGAGGCAAATAAATAGATTTTCTATTTTATTTACCCCCTCATATAAATTTATTAGTACTTTTATACTACTTTCTTTTCTTTGCTAAAACAGCTCCTGCAGATGTTAAAAGCATTCCTAAACCTGCAACTGCTCCTGAACCAATAGGTGCTCCTGTTTCTGGTAATGTGTCTACTGTATATTCTTTAATGAATGTTAAAGTATCTTCTAATAATGTAACACCAAATTCAACTTCTCTAGACATTGGTACTACATAAGTTTTAACCTTTATACTATCACTTAAACTTGAAACTGCAAATCTAACATTTGTTGTGTCTCCACTTGTACTCTTAGTTACAGTAACTTTTTTACCATTTACATAAATCTCATGATTTTGCATGAATTCAGCTCCAGTGAAAGTTAAAGTAACATAGTATTTACCATCTATTTCTTCAACCTTTGAAGTAGAATTTAAATACTTTCTAGCCATTGATCTTCCAGTTTCACTCTCATGAGTTATACTATTTTGAATTGAGTATAACTTACCTTTTGTTACTTTAGTTTCCTCTTCAGTAGTAGTTGTATTTTCATTGCTTGTACTACTATTGTTGCTTGATCCAGATGTTGTTCCTCCTGTTGTACTTCCAGTTGTTCCTCCATTGTTAGTTGTTCCATCTGTAACTAATGTTAATGTATCTTCTAATATATCAACACCGAATTCTACATTGCTTCCCATCATAGTAACATAAGCTGAAACTTTTATTGAATCTTCTAAGCTTCCAATAGCAAATCTTAAACTAACAATATTACCATTTACTAATTTAGTTGCATCTACTTTTGCTCCATTAACATATACTGTATGATTATTCATCATTGTTGATCCCATAGATGTAAATGTTAATGTAACATATTTCTTTCCATTTACTTCTTCAACTTTTAATGTTTCTTCTAAAGCCTTTCTTGCCATACTTAATCCAGTCGCACTATCATGAGTTACATTGTTTTTACCTGTATAAACCTTAGTTCCTTGTTCTTCAGTTGTTCCATTATTTGAACTACCGTTGTTTGAACCTTCATTTCCAGTATTACCACTGTTATTTTCATTATCAGTGTTTCCATCGTTGTTCTCGTCACCTGGCTTGTTTGTTTCACCATTATTGCCTGAATCTTGAGAAGAATCATCTTCTGTATATTCAGTTAATTCTCCATCATGTAATAAGTCAATATCAACTGCATGAAGACCTCCTGGTGCAATAAACTCTGGAAGCATAGGATGATAATATGTTAAATTAATTTTTATTCTTGTATATAACACATCTATTGAACTTATTTCAAAACTTATCGAACCATCTTCATTTTTCTTAAATTCAACTTCTTGTCCATCAATAGTTATTGAATTTGTTGTTCTTACAGTTTCTACTCCTAATTCATTATATTTCATAGTTACTGTAATTTTTCCATATTTAACTGTTATAATAGAGTCAGTATCAATATACTGTCTTATACTGCTTTCTCCATCACCATTACTTTTTAAAGTTTTATTTGTTATCTTATACTTTCCATCAGCTAAAACACTTCCTTGATTTTCATTATCTTCTACTGAATCATCTATTGTTGGAATTGTACTAGTATCATTTGTTACAAAGAAAGATACCTCTTTACCCATAGCTATTACAGTCATATCTACTTGTACTTTAGCATCAACAGATGGTACTTCAAAAGTAATTGATTTATTTGTTGTATCATTAACTCCATTTAAATCAACTCCATCTAAACTTACTTTAATATCTTTCATCATAGAATATAACTCTTCATTAAATTGTAATGTCATAGTTATTTTATCTTCTTCAACATTAATAATAGTATCTTCTTTTAATGCGTTTCTAGCCATATATTCACCTGTAGTGTTTCCTGCTTCAACATATTCGGTTTCATTCTTAACTGTATATGTTCCATTAACTAAACCATTTCCCTTGTTTTCCTCTTCACTACCTGAATTATCTATTGATGGACTAGCAATAGCATCAACTGTTGTAGCACCCACAGCTTGTACATTGGTTCCTAATACAATTGTTGATACCATTAAAGCAGCTAACATCTTACAAAGTTTCTTTCTTAACATATCTCTATTCCCCCTAGTGTATTTCTAAAATTTATTTATCTCTTTTAATTGACATATTAATAATTATCTTTCATAATTAATGATATTGATTCTCATTTACTCTTAAAATAATATCATATATTTTAATCATATGTTTTAACTATATTTGCAATTTTTT
>ULRM01012642.1_pt1 | contig 11503 bp, 8 predicted proteins | sample 1955551 | NCBI WGS metagenome assembly ULRM01 (sample SAMEA4835686, study PRJEB28245) | human gut metagenome | biome: gut microbiome; material: fecal sample | place: Denmark | collected 2008
GAGTGTAGACTGATACTTTTGTCTATTTTTGTATAATAAAAAATATGAAGACATATGCTCCCACTGCTAAGTGACCAATTTTTTCAGATTCATTTCGGCAAAAACAAGCATCGTATGCACCTGATTGTTTTCTAAGCCTCGATACCTGATGCAGCGCATTCCATGCTTTTTCTCATAAAGCGAAAAAAGAGGAGCAGGAAGTCAAGACAGATGTCAGCTTTGAAATCTATTTCAAACAAGTTTCTGGTGGACCTGTGACTTATCCTGTAGAAGATTACAATTATCTTTTTAATGGGGTAAAACTGTAGAAGTTTTTGCAGGTGTTGCTATTACATGTTGTGATCATTTTCTTTTTATCATTACTAAAGAAATCAGAACAGATCTTATTGAAAAAGTTGAACAATTTCACCTTGTCCCAGTTAAGTTTTCGTATTCGTGAATATACACAAATGCTTTCAATGGTCGCTATACGGATTGCTTAAACAATCGATCCGTAGAGAAGTAGGTGTGTTATTCTTAGCACCAAGAATCTTAGGTGTAGTCCATGTCTTGTTCGGATTATAAATGTTTGGTCTATTCATGCAAAATCCATACAAAAATATTTGGGCACCATTTACGATCTTCTTCGTATTGTATTTCATCTACTATGTACTGACGACATGGTTATATACAAGGATTGTATTACAAGACAAAAATAAGTAGGTATCATTTTGCTAATATGAACAAATATCAAGACCAATCAGAATTTGGCTTAAGAATTTTTTGCCCTAAATACTGTCAATTAAAAATTTTTACATTTGCCAGTGTGACTTAAATTTATTTTCTACTTGCCAATGTCTCTTATCTAAAAATTAGCAACGTGTTTGTTAACTAGAAATTTGTTCAACTTTTAAATGAAGCTTCAATTTAACCAATGAAATTAGAATAAAGGAAAGGTTATACTAATATCTTATTGTCATTTGAAAAATTGGCATATACGGTCATAGTAAGGCAATAACGGAATATTACAATTGAACTAGACTAAAATAAAAAGGGTCTTTGTAACATTAACTAAGTGTTACAAAAGATCCTTTTTTGTTTTAGAAAAATTACGGAATGCTTTCACACACGGAACGACAAACTATTAGGTGAGAAAAATGATATTTACTATAAAAGAAACATAGTATAACGAAAATTTGGTTTATTTTAACAGTAATGAGGTTAAAAAGGTTGGCTACCAAATGGCAACATTTGAAGAAGTTTTTTAAAACAATGGTATCGGTTAAATTGCATCCTTAAGTCTTTAAGCAATTTAAGATTGTTAGTGTAACTTGTTACATAAAATGTAACAAATTTTCTTTAAATGACTTTGATTTCTAAAGTGTTAAATCCGCTTTCATAAATCTCGAAAGACGCTTATTCTAAATATGTCAGATATATTACTCGAGTAAAAGACATATCAATTAAAAATTTCGAAGGAGCGTTAATTATGCAGAAAAGAGATTTTATCGATACAAATGATTTTACAAAAGAAGAAATCGATTACTTAATCAAACTAGGATTAAAAATCAAAAAAAGTATTAAGTATGGTCATTACCCATTACTACTTAAAAATAAAACACTAGGTATGATTTTTGAACAGTCTTCCACTCGAACCCGTGTTTCATTTGAAACCGCAATGGAACAATTAGGAGGACACGCTCAATATTTAGCACCTGGTCAAATACAACTAGGAGGACATGAAAGTCTTGGTGATACTGCACGAGTATTATCACGTTTAGTAGATATATTAATGGCTCGAGTTGAACGTCATGAATCAGTGGTTTCGTTGGCAAAGAACGCAACAATTCCAGTTATTAATGGCATGAGTGATTACAACCATCCTACGCAAGAACTAGGCGATATTATTACGATGACTGAACATTTACCGAAAGGAAAAAAATTATCTGATTGTAAAATCGTTTTTGTTGGAGATGCAACGCAAGTTTGTGTATCTACCATGTTTATGGCAACAAAAATGGGAATGGATTTTGTTCAATACGGACCAGAGGGATTCCAAATTAAAGAAGAAGCATTAGAAATAGAGAAGGAAAATGCCAAAAAATCAGGAGGAAGTGTGCAGATCACAGAAGATGTTAATGTGGCTCTTAAAGATGCGGACTTTGTCTATACGGATGTGTGGTATGGCTTATATGAAGCGGAATTATCTGAAGAAGAACGGATGAATATTTTCTATCCAACCTACCAAGTAAATAATGAATTGATGAAAAAAGCTTCACCACATGCAAAATTTTTGCACTGCTTACCAGCAACACGCGGTGAAGAAGTTACAGATGAAGTGCTAGATGGTGAACAATCTATCGTATTAGATGAAGCAGAAAATCGATTAACAGCTATGCGTGCTTTATTAGTTTATTTTTTGAATCCATATTTGGATTATGCCGATCAAGCTTTAGCAGAAAAATTTGATGGGGAATTGCAGTGTATGCTGAAACCTAAACGTCAATTAAAACGAAGAGATTAGCAAGAACTTGCTTAAGCAGTAGAAGAGACGTGTGAATTTTTTGCTAATTCATAGAGAATAAAAAAATTTACACGTACTTTTCATAAAAGGCTCATCGAAAGGAGCACAATAATGAAAGAAAAAAAGAAATTCCGTTTATTTGATGCAGTATTGATGGCCGTTGTAGTTATCTTAGTGGTAGAGTCGGCAGCACCAGCTGCTGCAATCGGCTCTTCGCAATTTTTTTGGTGGGGTTTATTGTTGATATTATTTTTCTTACCTTACGGATTAATATCAGCTGAACTTGGTACGACATATGACGGCGAAGGAGGGATCTATGACTGGGTTAAAAAAGCTTATGGAAGAAAGTGGGGTGCTAGAGTCGCTTGGTTTTACTGGATTAATTTTCCTATTTGGATGGCGAGTCTCGCCGTTTTATTTCAAGAAGTATTAACTCAAATTTTTCAGTTAAACTTTAGTACGCCTCTACTAATTATGTTGCAGTTGGTATTTGTCTGGATTGTTACGATAATTAGCTGTTACCCTGTTAGTGATAGTAAGTGGATCTTAAATATCGCTGCATTTGCGAAAGTGGCAATCATGATATGTCTTGGTGTTTTGGGTATCTATCATGCATTAACAAAAGGAATGGCTAATAACTTTTCTGGAACAGCTTTGTTACCTAAACTAGATATTCAAAATTTTAGTTTTTTATCTGTTATCTTGTTTAATTTTTTAGGATTTGAAGTGGTCACTACTCTAGCAAATGAAATGGATAACCCTAAAAAACAAATTCCACAAGCTATTATTTATGGTGGTGTTTTGATCGCCTTTTTCTATTTGTTTGCTGCATTTGGAATGGGAGCGGCGGTACCAGCAGATCAATTATCTGCTTCTGGAGGATTAATTGACAGCTTTATTTTGCTTGTTGGGGGGATTGAATCCTTTTGTTGTATTAATCGGTATTTTCTTCATGTATACGCTGGCAGCAAACTTGATTTCTTGGTCCTTAGGAGTAAATTATGTCGCTTTGTATGCTGCAAAAAATCATGATATGCCTCTAATTTTCGCTAAAAAAAGTCAAAAAAATGATATGCCAGTAGGAGCTTCTGTCACTAATGGTATTATTGCTTCACTTCTAATTATTATTGCACCCTTTATCCCAAATGAGAATATTTTTTGGGCGTTTTTCTCACTAAATGTAGTAGCATTGTTACTTTCTTATATTATGATGTTTCCAGCGTTCTTGAAGTTAAGAAAAATCGATTCTCATGTTGTTCGTCCATTTAAAGTTCCTGGACCAAATTGGTTGTTAAAATTAATGACGATTATCCCAATGTTGTTGCTAATCGCGACACTACTTTTTTCTGTAGTTCCTCTAGATTCAAGTTCTTCAGAGATAAATACTAAAGTACCCGTGTTGCTCGGAACAATTTTTGCCTTTGTTATTGGTGAAATCGTGATTCACTATTCGTCAAAAGAAAAAAAAGATAAAGGAGTGCTTACTGATGAAAACAATTGATAGTTCACCTAAAAAAGATCATTTTAGAATGCCCGGAGAATTTTCGGCGCATGAAGGAGTATATATGTTGTGGCCACAACGTCCTGATAATTGGCGAGATGGAGGAAAACCAGCCCAGCGAGCTTTCGTAGAGGTTGCTAGAGCGATTGCCAATTTTGAGCCTGTTACAATGAGTGTGAATTCTGATCAGTATGATAATGCTCGCCACATGCTTCCCGAACATATACGGGTGGTAGAGATTGCTAATAATGATTCATGGGTTCGAGATTGTGGTCCTACTTTTGTTACAAATAGTCAAGGAAAAGTTCGAGGTGTGGATTGGACATTCAACGCTTGGGGCGGGCTGGAAGATGGTCTTTATTTCCCTTGGGATCAAGACGATCAAGTTGCACAAAAAATTTGTGAAATTGAATGGAAGGACCGTTATCGTTTAGATAATTTTGTTTTGGAAGGGGGATCTATCCATGTTGATGGAGAAGGTACATTAATTACCACAGAAGAGTGCTTATTATCAAAAGGACGTAATCCACAGCTATCAAAAGAACAAATTGAAAATATTTTAGGAGAGTATCTAAATATTGATAAGGTAATTTGGTTAAAGCGCGGAATTTATTTAGATGAAACGAATGGCCATGTAGATAATATTGTTAATTTTGTAGCGCCTGGTGAAGTTGTTTTAGCTTGGACAGATGATAAGCAGGATCCACAATATGAAATTTCTAAAGAATGCCTAGAAATTCTGGAAAACTCCGTAGATGCAAAAGGTCGAAATATTCATGTAACAAAATTGCATGTGCCTAAGCCTATACTTATTAACGAAAAAGAAAGTCATGGAGTAGATACCATAAATGGTACACTTCCACGTCAAAAAGGAGATCGTTTGGCAGCAAGTTATGTAAATTACTATACAGCAAATGGAGGAGTTATTTATCCATTATTTGATGATCCAATGGACGAAAAGGCAAAGGAAACATTGCAATCCTTATATCCTGATCGTAAAATTGTGGGTGTTTATACTCGAGAAATCTTATTAGGTGGAGGAAACATTCATTGTATTACGCAACAAATCCCTAAAGGAGAAAACGTGTTATGACAAAGAAAATAGTTGTGGCATTAGGAGGTAATGCAATATTAACAAATGATCCTACGGCAACAGGACAACAAAAGACTTTAGCTGAAACAGCTCAGTCATTAGCTGCTCTAGTTGAAAAAGGCTATAAGCTACTTATTACTCATGGTAACGGGCCTCAAGTAGGTAACTTATTATTACAACAAAAAGCTGGAGCAACCCAAACGAATACAGCAATGCCACTTGATACCAATGTTGCAATGACTCAAGGCAGCATAGGATATTGGCTAGCACAGGCGTTAACGAATGAATTGAAGAAACGTGGTATAGAAAAATCCATAGTAGGATTGTTCACTCAAGTTATTGTTTCTGAAGAAGACCCAGGATTTAAACAGCCTACTAAACCAATTGGGCCATTTATGACGAAAGAACAGGCTGAAAAAGAAACGAGAATGACCGATTCTATCTTCAAAGAAGATGCAGGAAGAGGATGGCGTAAAGTAGTGGCTTCTCCTAAACCTATAGATATAGTTGAATCAAAAGTTATAAAAACGCTAGTTGATTCAGATGTAATTGTAATTGCAGGAGGAGGTGGTGGTATTCCGGTAATTCAAACTGGTGAAGGCCTAAGAGGTAAAGAAGCTGTGATAGATAAAGACTTTGCTTCTGAAAAACTTGCTGAAATCATTGATGCAAATGAACTGATTATCTTAACTGGTGTTGCAAATGTTGCTGTCCATTTTAACACACCGCAACAAAAAGAACTGAAAAAAATTGATATTGAGACATTAGAAAAATACAAAGATAATGGTGAGTTTGCACCAGGAAGTATGTTGCCAAAAGTGGAAGCTGCCTTAGAATTTGTTAAGAAAAAACCTAATGCGCGAGCTGTAATTACTTCTTTAGAAAATTTAGATAAATTACTAAAAGAAAATGCTGGCACGATTATTTATAGCTCACAAAATTTAGAACAAAAAAGTCACTTAGTAGATATATTAACATATGAGTAAAAGAAAAAGTAACTGTGCGAAATAGAACATCTAGTTGTTTCTATTTCGCTTTTTTAATCCTATTATAGATATACTTAGAATGTTATAGTATGTTTAAGACAATACCCTAAAATTTAGTTGGTTACTAAGAATGTTGGTTTATTTAAAGGAGGAACATTTATGCTAGAATCGTCACCAAAAAAAGATGGATTTCAATTGGCACCAGAGTGGTCTTTTCATAAAGAATGCTATTTGATTTGGCCCGAACGTCCAGATAACTGGCGTTTAGGGGGAAAACCTGCACAAAAAGCATACGCTGAAGTCGCTGAAGTAATTGCACGATTTGAAAATGTAACTATGCTCGTTTCGCATCAACAATTCTTGAATGCACGTTATCAATTACCTGAAAAAATACGTGTACTAGAAGTAAGTAATAACGACGCATGGATAAAAGACACGGGACCATTATATGTTATGAATTCTTTGGGGGAAGTACGTGGTGTCGATTTTCGATTTAATGCTTGGGGCGGTTTGTTAGATGGGTTATTTTTTCCGTGGGATCAAGATGATTTGTTAGCTCAAAAAATTTGTGAACAGGAGAGAATTGAATATTACCAATTACAAGAGTTTGTTCTAGAAGGTTGCTCAATACATACAGATGGGGAAGGAACGCTTTTTGCAACAGAAGAATGCTTATTATCAGAAGGACGTAACCCTCAATTAGATAAAGAATCAATTGAAAAAATTCTAAAAGAGTATTGTGGCATAGAAAAAATCGTTTGGTTTCCTCGAGGCTTTTTTTTGGATGAAACAAACGGTGATATCGATAATTTAATCAATGTTGTACGGCCTGGTGAAATTATTTTGAGTTGGTGTGAACAACCAAGTGATCCAATGTACGAAATCGTCAGAGAAGCAGAAGAAGTGTTGATGAAAGAAAAAGACGCAAAAGGAAGAAGCTTCATTATACACAAGATAGAATTACCAAAACCTTTATATATTACAGAGGAAGAAGCTGCTGGTGTTGATCCGGTAAATGGCATGCTTCCTCGATTTTCCGGTGATCGGTTGATTGCTTCTTATGTAAGCTATTATACAGCAAATGGCGGCATTATTTTTCCACTTTTTGAGGACCCAAATGATAAAAAAGCAGAAGCACTATTAAAAAAAATATACCCAGAATATGAAATTATTGGTGTAATGGCTCGTGAAATTTTACTTGGTGGTGGAAATATTCACTGTGTTGCTCAAGGAGTACCTCAATAAGAAAGGGGTGATAGGTAATGGATTTTTTTGAAATAGCCAATAGTCATATTTCAGAGCTGACTAAGAATGAACAAATTCTTTTTGATTACGTCATCAATAACCTAGAAAACATTAAAAGTAAAAGTATCCGCGAAGTTGCTGATGACTGTTTTGTTTCAACAACTACTTTTCTGCGTTTTGTCAGAAAGCTTGGATTTTCTGGATTTAGTGAGTTTACCACTGTTATTAAATATACGTTACTTTATAAAACTCCTCTTCCCGAGAGTTCACCTTTTGTCGTTAGCCAGAAAGATTATCGCGAAGAGTATTTAAAGAATTTAGTTGAATCTGTTCGCGTAATAGATACAGATAAAGTGAAACTAATTGTAGAACAACTACAAAAACAGCCTAAAATTTTTTTATTTGCTAAAGGATTGAGTAAAGAAATTATGCGTTATATACGATATTTGTATAATACAGCCGGTTTTTTTGTAATTTTTCCTGAAGATCATCAAACTCGTTCTATTGCACAAAAGCAAGTTAAAAAGAATGATATAGCCTTTATCTTCAGTTACAAAGGAGAAGATTTAGAGTTGATCGAAACAATTCGAAAAATAAAGGAACAAGATCATCCTTTAATCGTTTCAATTACTGGAGCAGATAATAACTTAATTCAAAACTTTAGTGATATTAATCTTTATTTGTTTACAGATGAAATCAGCTTGAATCATCTAGATATTACGTCACATATCTCAATGATTGCATTAATGGAATTAATTTTGTACCAATTTATCGAAAGCAGTGGAACAGACACTTACCATCTTGTTTTTCGTTGAATGATCGACAAGAGAATATTTTGTTCATCGGCAGCAGCATCTTAGAAATGATGAACAGTACTAGTATGGAAGCTTGTCGTCAACTAATCAAAATTACTGGAAGATCTTATTGTACGAAAGTTTATTTTCTTTATAAGGATGTTCTTCAGACAACCACAGAGGAGGAAAGCAAGAAAGCGGTCAAAAAATGTATTTGTACGTTGGGGTTGCCAATTGGTTATGAAACGCTATTATAAGTGTGGGCCAAATATTATATACAGCATTTATTTGATTCAAAAAGTTATTATCAAAACGGTGTAAGTAACAAACGTTCACGATTCGGGAATTACTACAGTAAATGAAATTTAAATTGTAGATAACGTAAAGGTAGACGTATATCTACAATTTAAATTTGTTAAAAAACAGCAAAATGAGAATAGTGGCTTAACAAATATCATGCGAGAAATATTATGGGCAGTTGCAAGAATTGAAAAATGAATTCGATTCTTGGTTGAACGGGTTAGATGTATCTAATGAACAGATTTAATCTGGAATTTTTTATTTTTTGAACAACAATACACACCGATTTAGAGGTTTTACTCTAAGGAACATAAGAGATATAGTATATCCGCGTATGGCTATACTATGCAGTGCAAGGTTCATTAGTCATACCAAATTTATTGGTATGTTTATACCTTTCTCGTGTGAAGCACTATTAAAATTGACACTAAAATGTTAAGAGGACAGATAAAAATACAAAATGAATTATGTCAGTTGAAGATTCTTTCCAATAGAAACTAAAAAAGAATCCAAAAATTGACGAAAAAGATGGGCTAAATCCCGGTGAAAATGTCGCAGATTTTAAATGTCTATCTCTATGACATTGACATTGAAGGAAATAAAAAATACTTCGATAGACGCTAGCAATAAGCCATTATTAGTTATGACATTAGTGTTAAACATTCAAAACATTTTGGATAATAGATACAATGAAAATCCAAAATCCTTTGAAAAATCATTTTCATCCTTGACAAAAAGAAGAAATCCCGAGCGTACTAAGCAACAAAGACAAAGGACTTCAGGTTAAGGATATTCATACTCTAGTAATGGGGATTAACCAAATGTTGAAAAATCAGCCTAGTCCATTTATCAAAAATATCACATTTTGTAGCGAAGGAGCGGTCTTTTTGCTTTGTAAGAGTTATAAAGAAATTTCGATCTGGTAATTATCAGCTATGTTATGACCATGCTTAACGAGGTTGAAAGCCTTTTTATCAAGTATTGGTAGTGTAACAATTGATTAACATGCGTAAGTACGAATTAGGATTATATGAGTCTCATTAGGAAATATAACCTGGTGAATAAACTAGATTGAAAGGAATATTAAGTATGATATAATTTTCAATCTAGATACTGAAAATTGAAGAAAGGGTAATTTTTTGAATCGGTACAGTCTGAAGATGAGTAGTAATAATGAACTGCATATAAAATTTTTCCCGTGAATCGACCAAATAACTAATTGGAAGAGTATGGATTGTCCCATCACTGGACAGAGAATAATGTATTCCATAATTGATATAGCAACGTTTTCGAGTTCATCTAATCGAAACCTATCCCCGACAATAGGGGACGAGAATGTTAATAGATAACTATAAAACTTCAAGCAACGCATTAAATAGAGTGAAGAAAATTTTCTATCTATTTTTTAGTCAGCAATCTTTAGGTACAAATTAAGAATGTTTCTGCAAAAGAATATCAATCATTTACGCTTAGAATGTCGTACCATAAATGATTGGTATTCTTATTTTGTCAGAAAATAAGATCATACTGTTACAGTATGATCTGTGACTAAGAGCATTAATTTATGCTATTTTTTGAAAGAAAATGGATTGTAACAAAGCACATAGAAATAATATTCTGAGAAAAAAAGAGATACCGGAACTGCTGTCCGTTCGACAAGCTGTCCTCGGTTTTTTTGTACGTAAAATTTAAAAACAGATGCTCATCGATCCATCGGCTGAATTGCCATAAGCGAGTGATTAAATCTTTTTCATAGAATATAGAGGCATTATAGTATAAAAGCTCATTGGTAATTTTCTCTTTTATCTTTTTGTGTTTCTCCGGGGAAAATTCATTTAATAAGTGATGGGATAATAGTCATTATCTATACTTTATTCAATGCACGACTTTCCAATAATAATTCTGTCACGATCAGTATCTCTTTGGCGTCTAATTTATCCAATTTTTTTAATGTGTATTATCGATTTTTTCTTAGTAAATAAGTTCTAAATTGACAGGAGACTGTAAAAGTTGCTGTTTGATAAAAGCTAAACCATTCGTAAATTGACACTATATTTTTCTATAAGATGTATGAGCAAAAGATAATTGTAAAAATCAACAGATTTTAGAAAAGTATATCGAGATTGAAGAAAAAATTAGAAATAGCCATATTATTTATGGGAGACCCGATAGAGTAAATAGTTTGGAGGAAAATATAAATAACAGGAATATTAAAATAAGTACATCGGAATAGGCGAGTGCAAACGGCAGTATGTACAAATCAAGCTATCCTTACTCTTAAAGAAGGTAGTCAACCTACAAATTTTTCAAGAGTAGCTAATCAAGCAAAAATTTGAAAATCAACTCTTTATTCAATTCCAGAGGTGAGAGAACAGATCGCTTTTTATAGGAAGGGATGGTTCTATAAGCAAAAGCAGGACGACACTAAATCAGATTGTATGATCCACTCATTAGTAAGAAAAATTAAGTCTTTAGAGCCAAAAAATAAAGGAAAAGAACTTAAGCTTCAAATAAAAAAGATATACGGGAACCTATTCGAAGGTACAACACAAGAATAAATAGAGTTCTGGTCAAAGAAATTTTAAAGTTTCATTTTTCGAAAATTGACTAAAAATTCGTGTTCAGGATATGAAACGCCCTATTTCAGGAAGTTTTTGACCACGATTAAATTATCCATGTTATAGTCGTGAGGTTCTAAAAAAACTTTAAAAGGAGCATGTAGAGACATGCAAAATGTAAAAGAATTAAGTACGAAAGAGATAAAACAAACATCTGGTGGTGGTGCTGGTAAAAATCTTATTTATGGTATGGGCTATGGCTATTTGCGGAGTTGTAATAGGTTATAATGTTCCGTAAAATAATAAAATATGTAAGATCTGTAGTTATATTTATATTGATAGCTACACTTATGGTGCCTTTATTTATTTTTGAAGGTTCTATGCCACTAAAAATATTAAGTTTACTAGTTATCTTGTTATTAAATGTAGTTGGTATATTAGTAAAAAAAGAGCTGGGGATGAAATATTTCGGAATGGTACACTGGAATGGCAACAGTTTTTTTGACAAATTTTATAAGGTGCA
>ULRM01016497.1_pt1 | contig 11322 bp, 10 predicted proteins | sample 1955551 | NCBI WGS metagenome assembly ULRM01 (sample SAMEA4835686, study PRJEB28245) | human gut metagenome | biome: gut microbiome; material: fecal sample | place: Denmark | collected 2008
AGCGTTATCTGAATTAGACGCATATGTGGTTGGGATTGGTTCAGAAACCAACGTCGCAGCTTTGCAACTTGTTCAAAGCATTCGTAACTTTGGTTTCTCAGCTGATCGTGATTACATGAATCGCAAACCAAAAGCGCAATTTAAAACGGCCGATAAATTACAAGCAAAATTAGTTTTAACAATCGGTGAAAATGAATTGAATGAAGGCATTGTCAACGTAAAATCAATGGCAACACGCGAAGAAAAAGCCTTCCCGTTAAGTGCTATTCATGATTCATTTGATGAAGTGTATGACGAAATGATGACAAAAATGATTGAAGAATAAAAAGGAGAGATTGAGAAATGGCAAAACGCACAACCTATTGCGGCAATGTATCTGCCGAATTTATTGAAAAAGAAGTTGTATTAAAAGGATGGGTTCAAAAACGTCGTGACTTAGGAGGCGTTATCTTTATTGATTTACGTGACCGTGAAGGAATCGTCCAAGTGGTCTTTAACCCAGAAAAGTCAAAAGAAGCATGGGAAATTGCTGATAAATGTCGTAGTGAATACGTCATCGAAGTTAAAGGTCAAGTCGTTTATCGTGATAAAGAAGCGATTAATCCCAAAATGAAAACTGGCGAGTTTGAAGTGATGGCGACTGACATTACGATTTTAAATACTGCGAAAACAACGCCATTTACCATTGAAGATGACAATAACGTTAATGACGAATTGCGCATGAAATATCGTTATTTAGATTTACGTCGTCCATCAATGACAAACAACATTAAATTACGTCACCAAGTAACGAAAACAATCCGTCACTATTTAGATAATCATGACTTTTTAGACATTGAAACTCCTTATTTAGGCAAATCAACACCAGAAGGCGCTCGCGATTATTTGGTTCCTTCTCGTGTCCATGCCGGTCATTTTTATGCTTTACCACAATCACCACAACTCTTTAAACAATTATTAATGGGGGCAGGCTTCGATCGCTATTACCAAATCGTTCGTTGTTTCCGTGATGAAGATTTACGAGGCGACCGTCAGCCAGAATTTACACAAATCGATATCGAAACGACCTTTTTAACACCAGAAGAAATTCAAACATATACAGAAAATATGTTGGCTGAAGTGATGAAAGAGACAAAAGGAATTGAGATTTCTGTTCCGTTTCCACGAATGTGCTATGACGAAGCGATGGCACGCTATGGTAGCGATAAACCCGACACTCGTTTTGCTATGGAATTAATTGATGTTGCAGAGGTAGTGAAAGACGTAGACTTCAAAGTTTTCCAAGCAGCGTTGGAAAATGGCGGACATGTGAAGGCTTTGAATGCAAAAGGCGCCGCAGATAAGTATTCTCGTAAAGATATGGATAACTTAGGTAAGTATGTGAGTCAATTTGGTGCAAAAGGCTTAGCTTGGTTAAAAGTTGAAGAAGATGGCTTAAAAGGACCAATTGCTAAATTCTTAACAGAAGTTAGTGATGAATTAATTGCTGCTACCAATGCAGAAGTCGGTGATATTTTAATGTTTGGTGCCGATAAACCTGAAATCGTAGCCGCTGCTTTAGGTGCGGTACGTACACGTTTAGGTAAAGAATTAGGTTTAATTGATGAATCGAAATTCAATTTCTTATGGATTGTGGATTGGCCGTTGTTTGAATATGATGAAGAAGCTGGCCGCTATGTTTCTGCTCATCATCCATTTACACAACCAAAAGCAGAGGATGTGGCCCGCTTAGCAACAGACCCAGCCTCTGTGTATGCGGAAGCTTACGATGTTGTCTTAAACGGCTACGAATTAGGTGGCGGCTCATTACGGATCCATACACGAGAATTACAAGAAAAAATGTTTGAAACGTTAGGTTTTACAAAAGAAGAAGCACAAGACCAATTTGGTTTCTTGCTAGACGCATTAGATTACGGCTTCCCGCCACATGGAGGGATTGCTTTAGGGCTAGACCGCTTAGCAATGCTATTGGCTGGGGAAGAAAATATTCGTGAAGTGATTGCCTTCCCTAAAAACGGGAAAGCAATTGACCCAATGAACAACGCACCAAGTTTAGTTTCTCCATTACAATTGTTTGAATTAAACATTGATGTAACAGCCATTGACGAATAAGTGTTAAATCCAAAGAAAGAGTGACTTCATTGACGGATGAGGTCACTCTTTCTTTGGGAAGGAAAAAGATAACGAAAGACTTAAAAAGTGGCTGAGCTAAAAATCTGCCAATTGGCTGTTTTTTCTTTTTAGAAAACTTTGTATGATAACTGAGTGTATAAAGGAGCGAAACAAATGACAAAAATAATTTTAACAATTGGCGGTTCCGATCCTTTTTCAGGTGGCGGGATTCAAACAGATTTAAAAACGTTTGAAAATCATCAAGTCTTTGGCTTATCAACTTTAACTTGCCTTGCTACAGCCCCCAAGAATCATTTTCAGATTCATGACCTTGAGACTTCTTTGGTGAAAGAGCAACTCGCTTCCATACCTGCCGGGAGTTTAGACGGCATCAAGATTGGCTTGATTCACAGTGAAGAAAGTATGCTACAAATTGCAACCTTTTTGAAAAAGCACGCAGGTCTGCCGGTGGTGTTGGATCCTGTCTTGGCTTTTAAAGAAACGACTTCAGTTTATGAAAAAAGATACATGCAGTTATTGATTGAAAAACTTTTTCCATTCGCAACGATTATAACGCCTAATTTAAAAGAAGCAGAATTACTCATTGGCAGAAAATTAACAACCGTCGAAGAAGTCCAACAAGCGGCGGAAGAGTTAAACTCTTTAGGAGCGGCAACGGTGGTGATTAAAGGTGGTAATCGTTGGCTTGGCCAAGAAGCACGTGACTTTTTTTATGATGGACAACAACATATTCAATTGGTCAAAGAAAAAGTAATGGCCCACACCATTGATGGCGCTGGTTGTTCCTTTGCTTCTGCAATTGGTGCGAATTTAGTTAAAGGATATCCGTTAATTGAAGCAGTTGATTTAGCAAAAACATACGTTCATGAAGCCATTGTTTCTGGGGTCCAGCTAAATGCAGCTTTTGGAAGTGTGTGGCATGAAGGATTACTAGCAGGAGGTGTGGCGGATAATGACAAGAAAAATTAGTCTATATGCAGTAATTACCGCTTTAACAGTGGCTGTGTCAATGGTCTTTATTATCCCCGTCCCAGCAACAAATGGCTTTGTTACATTGGCGGATGCAGGGATTTACATTGCTAGTTTACTTTTTGGTCCGATTGGTGGCTTGACAGTCGGAGCTTTAAGCGGTGGTTTAATTGATTTATTGTCAGGCTATCCACAATGGTTCGTTTTTTCGTTATTGATTCATGGCGGACAAGGTTGGTTAGCAGGGCACTTCTTTAATAAAAATAAAAAGATGCAAACGCTAGGATTACTTTTAGCCAGTCTCCTCATGATTAGCGGGTATGCTTTAGCGACTAGCTGGCTTTACGGCGTGGGTGCGGGGATTGCCTCTTTACCAGGGAATATTATTCAATCCTTATTTGGGGTGATTGTAGCATTGCCTCTTAGTCAAACATTAAAACGTGTGTTACCAAAAAATGGTCGTTTAGAAGAAAGAAGGATGAACAAATGACTATCGATGAAAAAATGTTAAAAGAACAGTTAGTGACAATTACAGAAGAAGTCATTACAGCAGGAAATTTACAAAAAGGGGACCTATTTGTTTTAGGTTGTACCACCAGCGAGGTAGTAGGTGGCGTCATTGGTAAAAATTCCAGTGCCGAAGTAGGACAATGGATTGTCTCAACCTTAATTGAACAATTAGATAAAAAAGGCATCTCTTTGGCTGTCCAAGGATGCGAACATATTAATCGTGCTTTAGCGATGGAACGTCGTGTGGCTGAAGAAAAAGGCTTTGAAATTGTCTCGGTAGTACCACAATTACATGCTGGCGGTTCTTGTTCAGTGGCTGCCTTTGAAAAATTTGATGAACCTGTGGAAGTGGAGCATATTGTTGCTCAAGCAGGGATTGACATTGGCGATACATCTATCGGTATGCATGTAAAACATGTGCAAGTTCCTCTTCGCTTGAGCATTCGAACGTTAGGTGCGGCTCATGTTACAGCATTATATTCTCGTCCTAAATATATTGGTGGACCAAGAGCCCATTATGAAACAACCCAAGAACGAAATCGTTAAGATTTCGTTCTTTTTTCATTTCTATAAACATTTGATGAATCTTCCGTAATTATTATAGGAATCTCTTTTTTTCTCTCGGTAAACCACGTATAATATGAAAAGAAATGTAATTTATTGAAAACCTGAAACGAGGCTATTATTTATGAAAAAAATTTATGACGGACTGCCAGTTCATGACTATACAACAAAATTTTCTGTGTCGATTGTCTATGCTATTCTTGCATCAATTGCCATGAACTTTTTCTATCAACCAGGAAATATTTATTCCAGTGGCTTAACAGGCTTGGCACAAATTTTAACAACCCTCTCAACAAAAATTGTGGGTTTTAATGTGCCTGTCTCCATTACATTGTATCTGTTAAATGTGCCGTTATTCTTTATTGCGTGGAAAAAAATAGGTAAGAAGTTTACAATTTTTACTTTCATTACAGTGACTTTAACTTCATTATTTATGCATATTGTTCCGCAAACGGTGATGACCCAAGATCCAATTATCTGTGCTATTTTTGGTGGGGCGATTTCTGGATCAGGAATTGGTTTTGTCTTAAAAAACGGGGTTTCTTCTGGGGGATTAGATATTCTAAGCATTACCATTCGGAAAAAAACGGGGCGTTCTGTTGGCTCGATTTCAATTTATTTTAACGCACTAATTGTCTTCGTTGCAGGTTATTTATTTGGCTGGCAGTACATGTTCTACAGTGCGTTATCAATTTTTGTAAGTGGGAAGGTCACAGATGCTGTTTATACTAAGCAAAAGAAAATGCAAGTTATGATTGTCACCAAGAACCCAGATCGAGTCGTGGATGAGATTCAAAAGAAAATGCGCCGCGGTATTACAATTATTCATGAAGCGGAAGGGGCATATCGCCACGACCGCCAAACTGTTTTGCTAACTATTGTGACACGCTTTGAGTTGCCAAGTTTAGAAGCAGCCATGAAAGAAAGCGATCCGAATGCCTTTGTCAGCATCTCAGATAATGTCAAAATTTTAGGACGTTTTTACGAAGAAGATTACAAATAAAAGGATATGAAGCAACGAGAGAATGGCTGTGTCTATTCTTTCGTTGCTTTTTTTGAAAAATAAGTAAAAAAATGCTTTGTGTGAGGACCTGAAATTCCCATTTAAACAAGAAGTTAATTGAAAGACGTTCGTGATTTCCTTTGCTTTTGGTTTAATTAAATCTAATTATTCGGAAATAAGTCGCTATTGTTTCTCGCAAACGAATGCTTTGTTTGGATTTGAAAGAAAACGATGAAAAAAGAATCATTTTTATTGAAAAGACCCAAAAAAACTGGTACACTAAGTGTGTAATTGATAAGTACTTTTAATACTGTTATGAATAAATAGTAGGAAAAACGAACATCAATTCTATTTTTTTAAAGTTCATAGGTCGTTTTCAGTCTTACTTGGACATATTTCGACCCACAAAAGGAGCGCATCATGTTAAAAGAATTTAAAATGATTGAAGCAGTTGCTCCAGATATGCTCGATGTATTACAAGAAAGATTCCAAATTCTTCGCAATATTTATTGGATGCAACCTATTGGACGTAGAAGTTTATCAGAAACGATGGGAATTACAGAGCGAGTCTTGCGTACAGAAACAGATGTTTTAAAGCAACTCAACCTGATTGAACCTTCAAAAAGCGGGATGACATTAACAGAACGCGGTTTGGAAGTCTACCAAGGCTTAGAATTAGTCATGAATCAATTGCTTGGTATGCACCAAATCGAAAAAGAAATGACACAGTACTTTGGCATTCAACGTTGTATCGTTGTTGCAGGAGATAGTGATATCCAAAAGAAAGTTCTTTCGGACTTTGGAGATGTCTTAACCAATACGCTGAATTTACTCTTACCAAATGGTGAGAATACAATTGCGGTTATGGGTGGGACAACAATGGCCATGGTGGCCGAAAATATGGGATCACTAGAAACTGAAAAACGTCATAATTTGTTTGTTCCAGCCAGAGGAGGGATTGGTGAAGCAGTTTCTGTCCAAGCCAATTCAATTAGTGCTGTAATGGCCAACAAAACGGGTGGTAACTACCGGGCGTTATATGTCCCAGAACAATTGAGTCGTGAAACGTATAATAGTTTATTACAAGAACCCTCGATTCAAGAAGTTCTTACGTTAATTAGTCATGCCAACTGTGTGGTGCACAGTATTGGTCGAGCGTTGCACATGGCGGCACGCCGAAAAATGTCTGACGACGAAATGGTTATGCTCAAACAAAAAAATGCCGTGGCAGAATCGTTTGGTTATTTCTTTGATGAAGAAGGAAAAGTGGTCTATAAAATTCCACGAATTGGCCTTCAATTAAAAAACTTACAAGAAATTCCCTATGTCGTCGCAATTGCGGGCGGCAAAACGAAAGCCAAAGCCATTCGCGCATATATGAAAAATGCACCAAAACAAACGTGGCTCATCACAGATGAAGCTGCCGCAAACGAGATTTTAAAAGGGGTAACCCTTTAAAATAAAAAATTTTTGATTTTCATAAGGAGGAAATCTTTAATGACAGTTAAAGTAGGTATTAATGGATTTGGACGTATCGGACGCTTAGCTTTCCGTCGTATCCAAGATGTAGAAGGAATCGAAGTAGTTGCAATCAACGACTTAACAGATGCTAAAATGTTAGCACACTTGTTAAAATATGACACAACTCAAGGCCGTTTCAACGGTACAGTTGAAGTTCACGAAGGTTCATTCAACGTTAACGGCAAAGAAATCAAAGTTTTAGCTAACCGTAACCCTGAAGAATTACCATGGGGCGAATTAGGCGTAGACATCGTTTTAGAATGTACTGGTTTCTTTACTTCTAAAGAAGCTGCTGAAAAACATTTAACTGCTGGTGCAAAACGTGTAGTTATTTCAGCTCCTGGTGGTAACGATGTACCAACAATCGTTTACAACACAAACCATGAAACATTAACTGGAGAAGAAACTGTAATTTCAGGCGCTTCTTGTACTACAAACTGCTTAGCTCCAATGGCTAAAGCTTTACATGACAACTTTGGTGTTGTTGAAGGTTTAATGACAACTATCCACGCTTACACAGGTGACCAAATGACATTAGACGGACCACATCCTAAAGGCGACTTCCGTCGTGCGCGCGCTGCTGCTGCAAACATCGTACCTAACTCAACTGGTGCTGCTAAAGCAATCGGCTTAGTAATCCCAGAATTGAACGGTAAATTAGATGGCGCTGCTCAACGTGTTCCTGTAGCAACTGGTTCATTAACTGAATTAGTTACTGTATTAGACAAAGAAGTTACTGTTGATGAAGTAAATGCAGTAATGGAAAAAGCTGCTAACGAATCTTATGGTTATAACACAGACGAAATCGTTTCTTCTGATATCGTAGGTATGACTTACGGTTCATTATTCGATGCAACTCAAACAAAAGTGATGACAGTTGGCGACAAACAATTAGTTAAAACTGTTGCTTGGTATGACAACGAAATGTCATACACTGCTCAATTAGTTCGTACTTTAGAATACTTCGCTAACTTATAAGATTCATTCTTATCATTAGTGAAATTTGAACAATTGTGAAATAATAAGCGGGGAAGCAACGCGCTTCTCCGCTTTCTTTTTTTAAAAAAGAAAAATCCTAAAATTGACAATACAGGAGGTCTACTCATGGCTAAAAAGACAATTAAAGATGTAGATTTAAAAGACAAAAAAGTCCTTGTCCGTGTTGACTTTAACGTTCCGTTAAAAGATGGCGTGATCACAAACGATAATCGTATCGTAGCGGCTTTACCAACAATCAAATACGTGATTGAAAATGGTGGAAAAGCAATTCTTTTCTCTCATTTAGGTCGTGTAAAAACAGAAGAAGACAAAGCTGGCAAATCATTAAAACCAGTGGCTGAACGTTTAAGCGAATTACTAGGTCAACCAGTTACTTTTGTTCCAGAAACACGTGGTAAAGAATTAGAAGACGCTGTTAACAATATGAAAGATGGCGACGTTTTAGTATTTGAAAACACTCGTTTTGAAGATGTTGACGGCAAAAAAGAAAGCGGCAATGACGCTGAATTGGGTAAATACTGGGCTTCTTTAGGCGATGTATTTGTCAATGATGCTTTTGGTACTGCACACCGTGCACATGCCTCAAACGTTGGAATTGCTTCAACTGGTATCCCAACAGTTGCTGGTTTCTTAATGGAAAAAGAAATTAAATTCATCGGCGAAGCTGTTGAAAATCCAAAACGTCCATTCGTAGCAATCTTGGGTGGCGCAAAAGTTTCTGACAAAATCGCTGTCATTGAAAACCTAATTGAAAAAGCCGATAAAATTTTAATCGGTGGCGGTATGGCTTACACATTCATGAAAGCACAAGGCTATAGTGTTGGTTTATCTTTACTTGAAGAAGATAAAGTGGACTTAGCGAAAAGCTTAATGGAAAAAGCTGGCGACAAATTAGTTTTACCGGTTGATACAGTTGTCTCTAAAGAGTTCAGCAATGACGCTCCTTTCCACACGGTTCCTTCAACTGAAATCCCAGATGATGAAGAAGGCTTGGATATTGGTGAAAAAACAATTGAATTATTCGCTAACGAATTACAAGGTGCGAAAACAGTTGTTTGGAATGGACCAATGGGCGTATTTGAAATGAGTAACTTTGCCAAAGGAACAATTGGTGTTTGTGAAGCGATTGCTAATTTAGAAGACGCAACAACAATCATCGGTGGCGGGGACTCTGCTGCTGCAGCAATTCAATTAGGCTACGAAAACAAATTCTCTCACATCTCAACAGGTGGCGGAGCAAGTTTAGAATTATTAGAAGGCAAAACTTTACCAGGTTTAGCTTCTATTAACGATAAATAATCAGTTTAAAAGACAATATTTTTAAAAAAAGAAAAGGATGTGCTTTTCATGCGCAAACCAATTATCGCTGGTAACTGGAAAATGAACAAAACTTTAAGCGAAGCACAAAGCTTTGCAGAAGCAGTAAAAAATGCTGTTCCATCAAACGACGTTGTTGACGCTGTGATTGGATCTCCAGCATTATTCTTAGCTCCTTTAGCTTGGAACCTAAAAGATTCTGAAGTGAAATTAGCTGCACAAAACTGCTACTGGGAAAACGCTGGTGCCTTCACTGGTGAAAACTCACCAGCTGCAATTGCAGATTTAGGTGTAGACTATGTGATTATCGGACACTCTGAACGTCGCGAATATTTCCACGAAACAGATGAAGATATCAATAAAAAAGCCAAAGCAATCTTTGCAAATGGTATGACACCAATCTTCTGTTGTGGTGAAACTTTAGAAACGTATGAAGCTGGTAAAACAGCGGAATGGATCGAAGGTCAAATCACTAAAGGCTTAGTTGGTTTATCAAACGAACAAGTTGCTTCAATGGTTATCGCTTACGAACCAATCTGGGCAATCGGAACTGGTAAATCTGCAGATGCTAATATTGCAGATGAAATCTGTGGTGTTGTTCGTTCAACAGTTGAAAAATTATACGGCAAAGAAGTTTCTGAAGCTGTTCGTATTCAATACGGTGGTTCTGTTAAACCAGAAAACATCGCTGAATATATGGCAAAAGAAAACGTTGACGGTGCTTTAGTCGGCGGCGCAAGCTTAGAAGCAGATTCATTCCTAGCTTTATTAGATGCTGTAAAATAAGAAATCACTAACGGTAACGTTTTCTCAATGACTTTTGCAAAAAAATGTTTGCATAGTTTGCGAGAATTAACTACAATCATACATGAGGGAATCCCCTTAGTATAAATACAAACTCAAAGGAGAGACAAAACATGTCAATTATTACTGATATTTACGCACGCGAAGTCTTAGACTCACGCGGTAACCCAACAATCGAAGTAGAAGTTTACACTGAAAGCGGAGCTTTCGGCCGTGGAATGGTTCCTTCAGGAGCTTCAACTGGTGAATACGAAGCAGTTGAATTACGTGATGGCGACAAAGCTCGTTACTTAGGTAAAGGTGTTACTAAAGCTGTAGATAACGTAAACAACATCATTGCTGAAGCAATCATCGGTTACGATGTACGCGATCAAATGGCTATCGATAAAGCAATGATCGATTTAGATGGAACTCCTAACAAAGGTAAATTAGGTGCTAACGCTATTCTTGGTGTGTCTATCGCCGTAGCTCGTGCTGCTGCTGATTACCTAGAAGTGCCTTTATATCACTACTTAGGCGGATTCAATACAAAAGTATTACCAACTCCAATGATGAACATCATCAACGGTGGATCACATGCTGACAACAGTATTGACTTCCAAGAATTCATGATTATGCCTGTAGGTGCGCCTACATTCAAAGAAGCTTTACGTATGGGTGCAGAAGTATTCCACGCATTAGCTTCAATCTTAAAAGGTCGCGGTTTAGCTACTTCAGTAGGTGACGAAGGTGGTTTCGCTCCTAACTTAGGTTCAAACGAAGAAGGTTTCGAAGTAATCATCGAAGCTATCGAAAAAGCTGGCTATGTTCCTGGTAAAGACGTTGTTCTTGCTATGGATGCTGCTTCTTCAGAATTCTACGACAAAGAAAAAGGCGTTTACGTTTTAGCTGACTCAGGCGAAGGCGAAAAAACAACTGAAGAAATGATCGCGTTCTACGAAGAATTAGTTTCTAAATACCCAATCATTTCAATCGAAGACGGCTTAGACGAAAACGACTGGGACGGATTCAAAAAATTAACTGAAGTATTAGGCGACAAAGTTCAATTAGTTGGTGACGATTTATTCGTAACAAACACAACTAAATTAGCTGAAGGTATCGAAAAAGGTATCGCTAACTCAATCCTAATCAAAGTTAACCAAATCGGTACTTTAACTGAAACATTTGAAGCAATCGAAATGGCTAAAGAAGCTGGCTACACTGCAGTTGTATCTCACCGTTCTGGTGAAACAGAAGATTCAACAATCTCTGATATCGCTGTTGCAACAAACGCTGGCCAAATCAAAACTGGTTCATTAAGCCGTACTGACCGTATTGCTAAATACAACCAATTATTACGTATTGAAGATCAATTAGGCGATGTAGCTGAATACAAAGGCTTAAAATCTTTCTACAACTTAAAAAACAAATAATTCATTAAATGAATAACGCTTAAAGGGACAATTGGTTAATGAACCAATTCTCCTTATACTCGGACGTAAAAACACGCCTTTCTGCAAAGA
>ULRM01003908.1_pt1 | contig 11291 bp, 10 predicted proteins | sample 1955551 | NCBI WGS metagenome assembly ULRM01 (sample SAMEA4835686, study PRJEB28245) | human gut metagenome | biome: gut microbiome; material: fecal sample | place: Denmark | collected 2008
GGTCCACCCATATATTGTTAACTGCGGTAGTCACCGTTTATTCTTACGTAATCATAAGTTAAATCGCAGCCCCATGTTGTTGCTTCTGATGAAGCTAGTTTCATATCTATTAAAATTTTAATTTCATCTTGTAATAAAATTTCTTTTGCCTTAGCTTCATCAAAGCTTACAGAAGCACCATTTTGACAAACAAGAATTTCTCCTGCAGTACTTGCAAAAGAAACATCAACTTTTTCAGGATCAAAGTCTACGTTAGAGTATCCTAGTGCACAAAGAATTCTTCCCCAGTTAGCATCACTGCCAAAGATTGCAGCTTTAACAAGGCTTGAAGTAACTACACTTTTAGAAAGAGTTTCAGCATCATCAATAGAATTAGCATTTTTTACAGTACATTCTATAAGTTTGGTGGCTCCCTCACCATCCTTTGCAATTTTTTTAGACATATAAATATTTAAAGAGGTTAATGCTTCTAAGAATAAATTATAATCATTATTTTTTTCAGTTATAGTTTCATTTGAAGCAAGTCCATTTGCCATTATTAGAACCATATCGTTGGTGCTAGAATCACCATCAACACTTATTCTGTTATAAGAAACATTAACACTTTCCTTTAATGCTTCTTTTAATAAAGTAGGGGATATTGAAATATCAGTAGTTATAAAAGAAAGCATAGTAGCCATATTTGGATGAATCATACCAGAACCCTTAGCCATAGCAGCAAGTGTAACTTTTTTACCACTGATTTCAAATGTAATTCCAGCTTGTTTCTGAATTGTATCAGTAGTCATAATAGCCATAGAGGCATTTTTAGCACCTTCAATATCTTCTGATAAATTACCTACTAATTGAGGAATTCCATCTTTTATTGCATCTATATTAAGAGGAACACCTATTACTCCTGTTGAAGCAACTAGTACATCATCATTTTTAATGTTTAATGCTTTGGCACAAAGGCGAGTCATTTTATTTGCTTTTGACAAACCATCATCACCATTACAAGTGTTGGCATTTCCACTATTAATGATTATTGCTTGAGCTTTTTTGTTGATTAAATGTTGTTTAGTTACTGTAAGTGGAGCGCCTTTTACTTTATTTTTGGTGTAAACTCCACAAGAAGTGGCTACAACATCAGAATATATTAAAGCTAAATCTTTTTTTAATAAGCTTTTTTTTAGACCACAATGAATTCCAGATGCTTTAAAGCCAGCAGGGGAAGTCACCGTTAAATTTTCATCTATTTTAATCATAAATTACACATCCTTTATTTAAAAGCTTGGAGCTATTAATTTAAGTCCAGTATTTTGTGGCAAGTCGAGCAATAGGTTCATATTTTGAATAGCTTGTCCAGCAGCTCCTTTAACCATATTATCTATAACGCTAACAATTATTATTTTATTTTTTCTATAATTTTGATGAATAGAAATATGACAATTATTTGTATATTTAACGTGTTTTATTTCAGCAGTTTGACCTAATGGTAGTACATGGACAAACTCTTCATTTTCATATTGTTTTTTATATATTTCATGAATTTCTTCTAAGGTAAGTTTATCTTTAAGTTCGCAATAAATTGTAGAAAGTATTCCTCTATTGACAGGTAATAGGTGAGGAGTAAATGTTACTTCTACATTTTCATTTGCCATATATGATAGGGTTTGTTCAATTTCAGGTGTATGTCTGTGGCTACCAATACCGTATGCAGCAAAATTTTCATTAGCTTCTGCAAAGTGAGTTTTTAAAGAAAGTCCTCTTCCAGCACCAGTAATTCCTGATTTTGAATCACAAATTATATTTTTAGTATTAATTAAGTTATTTTTCAATAGTGGCATAAGTCCAAGTGAAATACTTGTTGGATAACACCCAGGATTAGCAACTATATTAAATTCTTTAACTTTAGAACCATTAAACTCTGGTAGTCCATATATGCTATTCTTATGAATGTCTTTACATGTAAACTTTTTTCCATACCATTCTTCATAAGAATCTTCACATTCTAATCTAAAATCAGCCCCAAGATCTATTACCTTTTTATTTTTGCTTATTGCTTCAGCTGCTATTTCTTCACTTAAACCATGAGGAAGAGCAGTAAATATAACATCACATTTATCAATAACATCACTTTTATCTTTGCATACTAGTGTTGTTTTATTGAAAAAACTTTTATATACAGAGCTTATCTCCTCATCTTTAAAAGTAGAGGAGGAGATAGCAGTAACTGTAACACTATCATGATTAAGTAAAAGTCTTAACAATTCAACTCCAACGTATCCTGTTGCCCCAATAATTCCTACTTTAAACATGATAAATTCTCCTTATTTTCTTTTATAAATTTTTCTAAAATTTCTATTTGCATTTTAACTGATGAAGAGCTAGGTCCCCCAATGACACTTCTTTCTTCAACACAAGTTAATAAATCTATTGCCTTATATATATCTTCTTCAAAAATAGGAGAGAAGTTTTTAAATTCTTCCATACTTAAGTCATCTATAGCAATATCTTTATCAATACAATAAAGAACTATCTTACCTACAACTTCATGAGCATTTCTAAATGCCATACCTTTTTTAACAAGATAATCAGCAACATCAGTAGCATTTGTAAATCCACCAGATGCAGATTTTTTCATATTAGCTTTTTTTACTTTCATAGTTTTAATCATTCCATTAAAGGTTTGAAGTGAAAGAAGAGCAGTATCTAAACCATCAAATAAAGCTTCTTTATCTTCTTGCATGTCTTTATTGTAAGCTAGAGGAATACCTTTCATAACAGTAAGTAAAGTCATTAAATCACCATAAACTCTTCCCGTTTTACCTCTAACTAATTCTGCTACATCAGGGTTTTTCTTTTGAGGCATTATACTACTTCCTGTACTGTAACTATCATCAAGTTCGATAAAGTTAAACTCACCAGTACACCATAGGATAATTTCCTCTGAAAATCTTGATAAATGCATCATTATTAATGATAATGCAGATAAGGTTTCTATAGCATAGTCTCTATCTGAAACAGAATCTAAGCTATTAAGTGTTATTTTAGAAAAACCAAGCTCAGAAGCTACAAACTCTCTATCAATAGGGTATGTAGAGGTTGCTAAAGCACCACTTCCAAGTGGCATTTCATCAAGTCTTTTATAGGAATCGAAAAGTCGTCCTATATCTCTTTTAAACATTTCACAATATGCTAAGATATGATGAGCAAAAGTAATTGGTTGAGCTTTTTGCATATGAGTATATCCTGGCATAATAGTATTTATATTTTCATTAGCCTTTTCAAGTAAGGTTTCATGAAGATTCAATATTTCATTTATTATAATTTTAATATATTTCTTTAAATAAAGTTTAGTATCTAAAGTAACTTGATCATTTCTACTTCTACCAGTATGAAGTTTTTTACCTTCATCACCAATATAGTAAGTTAATATACTTTCAACAAAGCTGTGAATATCCTCAGCATCTTTATCTATTTCTATAGTTCCACTGTTAATTCTTATTAATATTTCTTTTAAGCCTTCAACTATTTTTTTACTATCTTGCGAAGGAATAATTCCTTGCTTTCCAAGCATTTTAACATGGGCAAGGCTTCCTTCTATATCTTCCTTATACATTCTTGAATCAATTGAAATGGAGGAGTTAAAGGTATTAACTAACTCATTAACTCCTTCAGTAAATCTTCCGCCCCAAAGTTTCATTTTTTATTTATCCTTATTTTTTAAAGAATCTTTCATCTTTGCATTTACTACAGTTGGTAAACCATAAAGATTAATGAATCCTTCAGAATCCTTTTGATTATATACGCCATCTTCACCGAAAGTAGCATATTCTTCGCTGTATAATGAATAAGGAGATGTCATTCCGGCATTAATAATATTGCCTTTATATAGTTTAAGCTTAACTTCACCAGTAACAGTTTCTTGAGTTTTATCAACAAAGGCTGAAAGACTTTCTCTAAGTGGAGTGAACCATTCACCGTTATAAACTAAATCAGCAAATTTTAAAGCAATTGATTGTTTAAAGTGATGAGTTGCTTTATCTAAACAAATTTCTTCTAAATCAGCATGAGCTTTGTAAAGTATAGTTCCACCAGGAGTTTCGTAAACGCCTCTTGATTTCATACCAACAAGTCTGTTTTCTACCATATCCATAATACCAATGGCATTTTCTCCACCAATTTTATTTAATTCTTCAATTAATTTAACACCATCCATTTTTTCACCGTTAAGGGCAACTGGTATACCTTTTTCAAAAGTTAAAGTAATATAAGTTGCTTCGTTAGGTGCATTTTCTAAAGTGTTACAAAGTTCTAATATTTTATCATACTTAGGTTCATTTTCAGGAAATTCTAGGTCTAAACCTTCATGACTTAAATGCCATAAGTTTTTATCTTTACTATAGTTAGTTTCATAAGTAATTTTTATTGGAATCTCTCTATCTAAAGCATATTGAATTTCTTCTTCACGAGATTTAATATCCCATATTCTCCATGGTGCTATAATTGGCATTTCTGGTGCAAAGTTTTTAACAGCAAGCTCAAAACGAACTTGATCATTTCCTTTACCAGTACAACCATGACAAATTGCATCGGCCCCTTCCTTTTTTGCAATTTCTACAAGTTTTTTTCCTATTAAAGGTCTAGCAAAAGAAGTTCCTAATAAATATTTTCCTTCATACACAGCTCCGGCTTGAAGTGTAGGGAAGATATAATCATAAACAAATTCCTTTGTTAAATCTTCAATATAAATTTTTGATGCCCCAGTTTTTAATGCTTTTTCTTCTAATCCTTCTAGCTCATCAGTTTGTCCAACATTACCAACTACTGCTATAACTTCACAACCGTAAGTTTCTTTAAGCCATGAGATTATAATTGATGTATCTAGTCCTCCTGAATAAGCTAAAACTACTTTATTAAATTTTTTCATATATAAAAGCCCCCTTTAATTCTCAATTGTTGCTATAAATTGGAATAAATATTTGATGTTTATAATTATACAAAAGAGTGTATAATTATGCAATAGTTATTTTGAAAAAATGTATAAAATATTAATATGTATAGAAAAAAGCTAGATAAATAAGTAGAAAAAGCAATTGGATAAAAATGTTTATACAAAAAGAGGTGAGTTTATGCATAAATGTAATAAAAATATAAAAAATAAGCAAAAGAATTTATATCTTTTGCTTATCTTTTAGAAAATATTTTGTATGTTAGGAACTTGAAGTTCTTTCATATGCTCAGTATTATATTTTAATAAATGAAGTGATGCTTCAGTTTCACTTGAGTCATCTTTTTCAATATATATGGTTAGTTTTAAAGCTTCACTTAATAATGCATCGTAATCTACATGGTTTATATAGATAGCAGCTATTTTACCTTTATCTTGAATTAAATTAAAAATCTCCATAGCATCTTCAAAATTTTCTTCTTTAGTTGAGTAACTTAAGCTCTTTTCCATTTCATTACACATTTCGATAACATTACTACAAAGATTTTTAAAACTTATATCTGTATAAGTTAAAAAGCCTAATAATAATATAAAGAGAAGAATAGAAAATAATGAGTTTTTCATTTTTTAGCTCCTTTAACATTATCATTTTTATCATATAATTGATAAACAAATTTTCCTTGAGTATCAATCATAGCAATTAAAACATCTTTAATTGAATTAATATGATGCTTTTTCAATTCATGTTCAATCCAAACTTTATTTTTTCCGCTAGTAGTAAGTGCATTATTATTAACATGCCCATCTAGAACATAAATTATAGGTAATCTAGGAACTTGGGTGGAGTTACTATTTCCAGAACTATTTGAATTTGATGAAGAACTTGAACTATTAGATCCACTAGAGCCTGTAGAATTACTCTTTTTATTATTTTTAGAAGAACTCTCACTTCCTGAAGCGTTGCTATTAGTGTTTTGAGTATTACTAGAATTACTTTGAGTGGAAGCTTGAGGTTCATCTCCTGATGATAATGGTTGTGTGTTGGAACTACAAGAAGTATCAACAGAAGCACTACTAGAGCTGCTTTGAGATGTTAAAAATGATAATTGACCGTTATTTTCCAAAATAGCATATTCAATTTCATTTAAATCAAAATAACCTGCTAGTCTAAGTTCCTCCATGAGTTCATCTAAATTAATTTGTTGTTTTTTTAAGGCTTTGTAATTTATTTTGCCTTTACAAACTAATATACAAGGTTCACCTTCAAGTATTTTTCTAGTAAACTGACTTTTAAGCTGTAATTGAGTTAAGATTGTTTTTATAAACAATAAAGTAATAATTGGAATAATACCAAGAATTAAAGGCAATCTAGTATCTTGCATTGGAAGAGCTGCTAAATCAGATATCATTATTGTTATAACAAATTCATATGGTTGTAACTCTCCAATTTGTCTCTTACCCATTAATCTCATTACCAGTATTACTAGAAAATATAAAAATATAGTTCTTATAAGAACAATGAACATAATTAAATCACCTCTAATTTAAGTATTTGTATAAAAAAATACTTTTATTCTAAGTGAGAGTCCAAATTTTATATTTGGTTACTCGAACTTACTCAGCGACTGAAATGAGTTGAGTTTCCTTAAAAAATAACATTAGTACCAATTTTATATTTGGTTACTTGAAGTTGTCTGAAACTTTAGATTTTAATTTTTTTTATATGAATTTTAAAATAATAGTGATTTTAACCTATAAAATAATAGAATAATTTTCGAAGCAGTATATAATAAGAGTATAAAGAATTAATTAAAAAAATTTTTATGATAAAACAAGATTTAGCACTAAATTTTATAATATAATTTTTTTATTAAGCAATGGTATTATAAGGGTTTAGAAGGGTGGAGTAAGGATGAAAGAAAATATTAATTTAGTAAATAATAAAAATGACTCTATTGAAAATGATTATACTAGGACATTACAATTTATCTTTATTAAAGCCGCATTGGATTTATTTCCAGGTGCTAAAATAACAATTCAACATAGTGTTGGTAAAGGGATATTTGGAGAAATATCTAAAGAAATCAATCTTAATGAAAAAGATATAGAAGATATAAAAGTAAAAATGCAAGAATTAATAGATAGGGATTTACCTATTAATAAAATTAAGGTGGCTAAAAAAGAAGCAATTAATATTTTTAAATCTTATAATATGGATGATAAAGTGCTTTTATTAGAACAAGTAGAGTTTAAAACAGTTAATTTATATGAATTAGATGGAAGATATGATTATTTTTATGGTCATATGACAAAGAGAACAAGTGATATAAAAGCTTTTGATTTAATTTATTATGAAAATGGATTTATTTTAAGAAGACCTAATGATTATCAAACTTTTACATTACCAGAGTTTGTAGAACAAAGAAAAATTACAAAAATATTTAGAGAAACTGAAAAGTGGTTGGATATTTTAGATGTAGGAAATGTTGGGGCTCTAAATGATAAGATTGATAAAGGCGAATTAATTAATTTAGTAATGATTTCTGAAGCCTTACATGAAAAGAAAATTGCAGAAATTGCTGATAAAATTAATTTAAAAGATGAGGTTAAATTAATTTTAATAGCAGGACCAAGTTCTTCAGGAAAAACAACATTTGCTAATAGGTTAGGTGTTCAATTAAGAGTTAATGGTATTACGCCAATTCCAATATCTTTAGATGATTATTTTGTAAATAGAGATCAAACACCATTAGACGAAAATGGAGAGTATGATTTTGAAACTATTGGTTCAGTAGATACAGAATTATTTAATAAACATTTAAATTTAATATTACAAGGTGAAGAAGTTGAAATACCAGAGTTTAACTTTATAAAAGGAGAGCGAGAATGGGTAGGTAAGAAAGTTAAGTTACCTTCAAATGGTGTTATTATAGTTGAAGGAATTCATGGATTAAATCCTATATTAACTTCTCATATTGATGAAAAATATAAATTTAGAATTTATATTTCAGCTTTAACTCAATTGAATTTAGATAATCATAATAGAATAACTACTACTGATGTAAGAAAAATTAGGAGAATTGTAAGAGATCAATTATCAAGAGGTCATGGAGCAGAAGATACTTTAAAGATGTGGCATAAGATAAAAAGAGGTGAAAAAAAGAATATTTTTGTTTATCAAGAAGAAGCAGATGTAATGTTCAATTCTACTTTAGTTTATGAGTTATGTGTATTAAAAAAATATGCAATTCAAGAGCTTAATAAAATTAAAGAAGATAGTATTGTTTATGATGAAGCTAAAAGACTAAAGGGGTTATTAGGATTCTTTAGAGAAATTGATAAAGATATAGTTCCACAAAACTCAATTTTAAGAGAATTTATTGGAGGAAGCATTTTTTATAAATACTAAAGTATTGCGAAATATTTTTAGGTGAAAAGTAAAAGTGAATGGTGAAGAGGGAAGATAGAAGTGAATAAGTAAAAGTGAAAAGTGAAGAGATAATGAATAAATTCAGCTAGACTGAATTTAGAAAAAATATAATTTTAGAAACTACCATAGCAGTTTCAACCTTAACTTTTCACTCTTAATCTTTCACTTTTCACTCTATATTACTATTATCTAATTTAGTTCGAAATTTAGTTACTTAACATAATAAATTTGGAGGTTACATAATGAAAAGTGTAGGAGTTTTTGATATATTAGGGCCTATAATGGTTGGTCCATCATCATCACATACAGCAGGTGCTGCAAGACTTGGAAAGGTTGCAAGAGCTGTTGCAGGAGCAGATATAGAAGATGTAACATTTTATTTACATGGATCATTTGCTAAAACATATAAAGGGCATGGAACTGATAGAGCATTAGTTGCTGGAATTTTAGGGATGGAACCAAGTGATTTAAGACTTAGAGATTCTTTAGATATAGCTAAAGAAATGGGGCTTAAAATAAGATTTAGAGAAGCGGATTTAGGTGATGTTCATCCTAATACTGTTAAATTTGTTATAAAGGGAAAAGAAGGTACATATGAGCTTATAGGTTCATCTATTGGAGGAGGAAGTATAGAGGTTACTTCTGTTAATGGAAATTCAGTTAATTTCACAGGAGCTTATCCTACTATTATTGTTTCAAATAAGGATGTTCCAGGTGTATTATCTAAAGTGGCATCAATACTTTATGATAATGATATAAATATTGCTTTTATGAAAGTATTTAGAAATCAAAAGGGTAGAGATGCGACAATGGTATTTGAAGTTGACCATGAAGTTACATCAGAAATAATAGGTAATGTTAAAGCTATTGAAGGTATAAATAAAGTAATAATGATTAATCCAATTAAGGACGGTGAATAGTATGCTAGCAAGATCAGGTAAAGAATTATTAAGAATATGTGAAGAGGAAAATATATCATTAAGTGAATATGCAATAAGAGTTGAAATGGAAGATAAGGGGCTATCTAGAGAAGAAGTATATGAAAAGATGGCTAAGAATTTAAAGGTAATGAAAGATGGAGCTACTGAAGGTAGGGAAAAAGAAGTATATTCATTAAGTGGCCTTATTGGTGGAGATGGATATAAGATTCAAAAGTATTTAGAAAAAGGAGATACTTTAACTGGAGATGTAACAGTAAAAGCTATGGCCATGGCATTATCATCATCAGAAGTTAATGCAGGTATGGGAAGAATAGTAGCATGTCCAACAGCAGGGTCTTGTGGGATATTACCAGCTGTAATTTTATCAGCAGGTGAGAAGTTAGGAAAAACAGATGAAGAACTTATAGATGCATTATTTACTTCAGCTGCAGTTGGAATGATAATTGGAATGAATGCAACTCTTTCTGGAGCAGAAGGTGGATGTCAAGCAGAATGTGGTTCTGCAGCAGCTATGGGCTCAGCAGCAGTTGTTGAAATGATGGGTGGTACACCTAGAATGAGTTTAGATGCAGCTGCCATAGTTATTAAAAATGTACTTGGTCTTGTTTGTGATCCAGTAGCAGGACTAGTTGAAATCCCATGTGCAAAAAGAAATGCAGCGGGAGCTATAAGTGCACTTTGTACGGCAGATATGGTTATGGCTGGAGTATCTAGTAAAATACCATTTGATGATACTGTATCAGCTATGTATAAGGTTGGAAAGAGCCTTCCATCAGCACTTAGAGAAACAGCTATGGGTGGAGTTGCTGTAACAAAAGCAGGACTTGAATTACGTAAAAAAGTCTTTGGCGAAGAATAGAAATATATTGTGCACATTGTAGATTTTGTCGAATATTATATTGGTAGGCAAAGATTGCACTATAGATAATAAAGTGAGGAAGAGCTATGAGGCTTAATGAAGAGTCTATAAAATATATATTAGACTTGCAAAAGAGTGTGCTACCTCTTATTTATTGTTGTGCTAATAATGAAAGATTACGTAGTTTAGAATCTATAGTTAATCATTATAATGGCAGATTAACTTATAAAGATAGCTATCAATATAAAGAGTTTAATCCAATAAATACACTACTAATTTTTTTAGATGAAATAAATTCAGATGGTGTATTGGATATAGAAAAATCTTTAATAGCTATGAATAAAAGAGAGATAGTATTATTAGAAGCCAATGGAATAGATTCGTTAATTAACAAAAGAAATTTAGCACTAAGTATTATAAATAGATATGATATTAATGTTATTAAAGGAACAAAGAGTGAAATAGAGACTTTGATAAATTTTCAAGAGAATAATGAAGAAAGCAAAATAGATTATGAAGATGATAACTGCAAATTTAGAAATTTTTCAAAGAGAAATAACAGTGTATTAATTATAAAAGATGATAAATATTATATAACCGATGGATACAGCGAATTTATCATAAAAAACAATGAGGATGAGTTATATGATAAATATATATTAGATAATATATATATAGGAATGATAGCTGTTAGTATTGGAGTATGCAAAAACAAAAGTGAAATAGTTCAGGCTATATTAATTGCAACAATAGCCTTTTACATTGGAGAAAAAAGAACTTTAAGTTACTTTGTAAATAATAAAATTATAGATAATAAAGAAATAGAAAATCATCTGTTAAATGAAGTATATAAAATTGATATAGATAAAATAAAGTCATATGGAGATATATATTATTCTTTTAAAAGATGCTAAATATAAAAAGAGCACGAAAGTGCTCTTTTTATATTTAAAGGAATTAAGCTTTGTTGATTGATCCGAATAATTCCATTTTTTCTTTAACTGTAGCTTTGATAGCTTCGAATCCAGGATTTAATAACTTTCTTGGGTCAAATCCTTTTCCTTCTTTATCTTTTCCAGCTTCAATGTAAGCTCTTGTAGCTTCTTGGAATGCTAATTGACATTC
>ULRM01003317.1_pt1 | contig 11217 bp, 7 predicted proteins | sample 1955551 | NCBI WGS metagenome assembly ULRM01 (sample SAMEA4835686, study PRJEB28245) | human gut metagenome | biome: gut microbiome; material: fecal sample | place: Denmark | collected 2008
AATATATAAAGCCTTTTATTCTTAGAAGATTGAAAAATGATGTTATGAGTGAATTACCAGATAAAATAGAAAAAAGATATGTAGTAGAAATGACTAAGGAACAAAAGAAGGTTTATAAGACATATATAGATGATATCAAAAATAAGATGAAAGAAAAGGATATAATTAAAGATAAGATAACTATTTTTTCTTATTTGACTAAGCTAAGACAATTAGCTTTAGACCCAGGAATACTTGTTGATGGGTATATAGGGGGAAGTGGTAAGATTGATGTTACTGTAGATTTAATAAATGAATTTATAAATAACAATCATAAAATATTATTATTTTCACAATTTACATCTGTTCTTGATAGTATAAAAACTATATTTGACGCAGAAGGAATAGAATATTTTTATTTAGATGGTAGTACAAAGGCTTCTGAGAGAGTTTCATTAGTAAATGAATTTAATAATTCAAATAAAGTTAAGGTGTTTTTAATTTCACTTAAAGCTGGAGGTACAGGACTTAATTTAACTTCTGCAGATGTTGTTATTCATTTTGATCCATGGTGGAATCCTGCAATTGAAGATCAAGCAACAGATAGAGCTCACAGATTTGGGCAAAAAAATGTTGTTGAAGTTATTAAACTTATATCAAAGGGAAGTATTGAAGAAAAAATAATTAAGCTTCAAGAAAGTAAAAAAGAAATTATTAATGAAATAATGAATGGAAATTATACTAATGGAGGATTCTTAAGTAGTTTAGATGCAGATGAAATAAAAGAATTATTTAGTTAATTAATAAAAAAGAATGATATTTTTGTGAAATATCATTCTTTTTTGTTTATATCATTTTTTTTAATTACTCTACAGTTACTGATTTTGCAAGGTTTCTTGGCTTATCAACATCACAACCTTTTTGTTTTGCAACATAGTAAGAAATTAATTGAAGTGGAACAACACTTATAAGTGGAGTTAATATATCAATAGTTTTTGGAATATAAACTAAATCATCAACAACTTCCTTAGTAGTTGTATCTCCTTCATTTACAACTGCAAATATATTTCCACCTCTTGTAGAAACTTCTCTTACATTACTAATCATTTTATCCTTTAATGATTCTTGAGTTAATAAAGTTATAACTGCAGTATTTTTTTCTATTAATGCTATAGGTCCATGTTTTAATTCTCCACCAGCATAAGCATCACAGTGTATATAAGATATTTCTTTAAGTTTCAAAGATCCTTCCATTGCAACTGCATAATCAAGACCTCTTCCTAAGAAGTACATATCTTTGTGATTATAATGAGTTGAAGCAAATTTTTGAAGAGAATCTTTTATTTTTAATGCTTTATCAATTTTATTTGGTATTTGTAATAATTCTGCTTTAATTGTTTCAATTTCTTCATTAGTCATAGTTTCTTTTAATGAAGCAAAATATAAACCTAAGATATAAAAAGCAGCTAATTGAGTAACATAAGCCTTTGTTGAAGCAACTGCTATTTCAGGACCAGCTAATGTATAAAATACATCATCAGCTTCTCTTGATACAGATGAACCTACAACGTTTGTTATAGCTAAAACTCTTGCACCTTGTTTTTTACTATCTCTTAAAACAGCTAAGGTATCAGCAGTTTCACCAGATTGAGATACAACAATTATTAATGTTTTGTTAGTTACCATTGGCTCTCTATATCTAAATTCTGATGCTATATCAATTTCAACAGGTATTTTAGCAAATTTTTCAATTACTGTTTTTCCAACTAAACCTGCATGATAAGCAGTTCCACAAGCAACTATATAAACTCTATCAAAGTTTTCTAATTGTTCCTTTGTGAAAGATATATTATCTATTGAAATTTCTTTTCCTAAAGCAATCTTACTAGCTAAAGTATCTTTAACAGCTCTTGGTTGTTCATGAATTTCTTTTAACATGAAATCCTCAAAACCACCTTTTTCAGCTGCATCAATATTCCAAGTAACATGATAAATTTCTTTTTCTATTTTTTCGCCATCTTCATTTCTAAGTTCAACACCATTAGGAGTTAGTATGGCAAACTCTTTATCTTCTAAAAGATAAACATCTCTTGTATGATTTAAAACAGCAGGTATATCTGAAGCAATAAAGCTTTCATCTTTACCTAAACCAACTATAAGAGGACTGTCTTTTCTTACAGCAATTAATTTATTTGGCTCATTTTTAGCTATTACACCAATAGCAAAGCTTCCTTCAAGTTTAGAAGTTGCTTTTACTACAGCTTCAAATAAATCATCTTTATAATAGTAATCAATTAAGTTTGGTATAACTTCTGTATCTGTTTCTGAAAAGAATTTATATCCCTTTGAAGATAACCATTCTCTTAATTTCATATAATTTTCTATAATACCATTATGAACTACACTAATTGTAGCATTTTCTGTAGTATGAGGATGTGAATTTACATCAGATGGTTCACCATGAGTAGCCCATCTAGTATGACCAATTCCAATATGACCATTAACAGGTTTTTCTTTTAAGCTTAATGCTAAATTATTTAAACGACCTTTGAATTTTCTAACATTAATTCCTTCATTTAAAATTGCAACACCTGCAGAGTCATAGCCTCTGTATTCTAATTTTGATAATCCTTCTACTAATAGATTAGACGCTTGTCTTTTTCCTACATATCCAACTATTCCGCACATAATAAATAATCTTCCTTCCATTATTAAAATATTTTTTAGAGTTTATTGTAATTTTTAAATGACAGTATTAAAAAGGGTATACTAGTACTAGGACATTTAAAAAAACAATGAAGGTTTTAACACCAGACTAGAATTGTGCTACAAATCACTTTGTAGTTTTGCTAGTCGTTAACGGTAGTGCGATACCGTGGGGCACCCGCCGAAGAATTCGATACTCCCCATCCTCGTCAACTTAAGTGAGACCCCAAATCTTCGATTTGGTTGGTCGAACTTACTCAGCATAAGCTGAGTTTCCTTTAAAAAATCAAATCTTCGATTTGGTTGGTCGAACTTACTCAGCGTAAGCTGAGTTTCCTTTAAAAAATCAAACCTTTGGTTTAATTAAATGATTTAAAAGCTAGTTAGCTATATCCACTTAAGTTCTGGCGCTTTTATGAAATTATAATTTGTTGTATTACTATAATAATCACATCCTTCGTTAATTATTTAGTATACCTGTTCATAATTCTAACACAAAATTATGATTTGTCTATAGTTTAGGTATAACTATTATGAAAATTTATCCAAAAATAAAAATTATAATAATACATTATATGGATTTAAAATAAAAATGTCATAAGTTCATATAGAAAAAATATTCAGCCTAATTTTAGGAGGAAATATATTAAAATTTAAATGTAAATAGGGTAAATGTATAAATTATAAATTATCTGGCAAGAATATCTAAGAGAGTTTAAAAACAGGAGGTAATGTGAAGTGTCAGGTTTAGAAATTAATAAAAGACCAACAGATATTCCAAATAGTGCAAAAAAATCAAGAAAACATGGTAAGGTACCAGGTGTTTTATATGGGAAAACAATAAAAAACTTAGCATTTGAAGTAGGAGAAATTGAATTAGCTCATGAAATAGGAATTAATGGGAAACATGGAGTTCTTGAATTTTCTTTAGATGGAGAAAATCATAAAGGCTTAATAAAAGAAATTCAAAAAGATCCAGTTACAAATAAAATTATTCATTTGGATTTAGAAGAAGTAAGAGGAAATGAAAAGGTAATTTCTTCTGTACCAATACATTATATTGGTGAAGAATTTCTTAATAAGAAAGGTATTGTATTACAAAAAGAAAAAGATAATGTAAAAGTTGAATGTTCAGCTGAAGCAATACCTAAATATATAGATTTTAATGTAGGTACAGGAACTGTTGGGTCTGTATATAAATTTGGAGATTTAGAAGTTGCATCAGAAATATCAATTTTAGATGATTTAAATTCAGTAATTGCTTCTATAAGTTATGAACGTAAGACAGTTAGTGATGATATGGATGAAGCACAAGAAGCTGATATAAAAGATGTAGCAGAATAAAAAATATATGCAAAAAATAAGGGGCTGTCGCACTAAAATTTTTATACACAATATATTGTTTTAAAAAATAAAAATCAACACAACATATTGTAGTATTTATTCTTAATGCGACATCTTCTTATTTTTTTATTTAATTTTATATAAATTTGGTATATAATAACTAAGGGATATACTATTGAAAATGTTTAGGAGGGAATAAAATGAATTATAAAGAGAAGTATAATGAGTGGTTAAACTCAAAAGTAATATCAGAAAGCGTAAAAGAAGAACTAAGAGGAATTACAGACGAAAAAGAATTGGAAGATAGATTTTATAAAGAATTAGATTTTGGTACAGGTGGACTAAGAGGGGTTATAGGATATGGTTCTAACAGAATGAACGTTTACACTGTATCAAAGGCAACACAAGGCTTTGCTAATTATTTAAATAAAAACTTTGAATCACCAAAGGTTGCAATTGCATATGATTCAAGAAATATGTCAAAGGAATTTGCTGAAGCAGCAGCTTTAACTCTTTGTGCAAATAATGTAAAAGTATATTTATATGAAAGCTTAAGACCAACACCAATGCTTTCTTTTGCAACGAGACATTTAAGTTGTCAAGGTGGAATAGTAATTACAGCTTCACATAATCCAAAAATATACAATGGATATAAAGTATATGATGAATTCGGTGGACAAGTTACAGACGAAAAGGCTGGACTAATTATTAATGAAGTAAATAGCATAGAAAATTATGAAGATATAAAGACTATTTCTTTAGAAGAAGCAATAAAAGACAATCTTTTAGAATATATAGGTGAAGATGTAGATAAAGCTTATCTTGAAGAAGTAAAAGGTCTTACTATAAGAACAGAATTAGTTAAAGAGCATGCTAAAGACTTAAAGGTTATATATACTCCAATTCATGGTAGTGGAAATATGCCAGTTAGAAGAGTTCTTAAAGAATTAGGATATGAAAATGTTGAAGTTGTAAAAGAACAAGAAAAACCAGATGGTAATTTCCCAACAGCTTCTTATCCAAATCCAGAAAATCCACAAGTATTTGAATTAGCTTTAGAAATGGCTAAAACAAATACTCCTGATATCATATTTGGTACAGACCCAGATTGTGATAGAATAGGTGTTGTTGTTAAAGAAAATAGTGGGGAATATAAAGTTTTAACAGGAAATCAAACAGGTCTTTTATTAACAGATTATATATTATCATCACTTAAAGAAGAAGGAAAATTACCTTCAAATGGAGTTGTTATTAAAACTATCGTAACAAGTGAAGGTGCAAGAGCTATAGCTAATTACTATGGTGTTGAAATAATGGATGTTTTAACTGGATTCAAATATATTGGAGAAAAAATAAGACAATTCCAAGAAAAGGGAGATAAGAAGTATTTATTTGGATTTGAAGAAAGTTATGGATATTTAGCTGGAGAATTTGTTAGAGATAAAGATGCTGTTATAGCTTCTATGTTAATAGCAGAAATGACACTTTATTATAAAGAACAAGGAAAATCTTTATATGAAGCTTTAATTGAACTTTATAATAGAATTGGATTCTTTAAAGAAGACTTAATTTCAATTGAGTTAAAAGGTAAAGAAGGGCAAGAAAAAATTAGTAAGTGCTTAGATTTATTAAGAGAAACAGCTTTAACAGAAGTTGATGGAGTTAAAGTTGCAACTAGACTTGACTATAAGTTAAGTAAAGAAGAAAATTTAGAAAGCAATACAGAATTTGTTATTAACTTACCAAAATCAAATGTATTAAAATACATTTTAGCTGATGGTTCATCATTTGTTGTTAGACCTTCAGGTACAGAACCAAAAATGAAAGTTTATTCAGCAGTTAAGGGAGAAAGTTTAACAAATGCTGAAGAAAAGTTAAAGAGATTTAACGAAAAGGTTATGGAAATTATAAATGAAAAATTAGCATAATAAAAGGGCTGCTGGTATTCCAGCAGTTTTTTTATTTTACTTAATTAATTTGAAACTTTTAAGGTAATAATGTATTATGAATAATGAAATAATTTACTAAAGGAGTGTAATTTATGGATTATAAGGCAAAAATTAAGGAGAGAATGAGTAAATTATTATTTTTAGAAATGAATAAAGATGGATTTAAAGAAAATATAGGAATACCATCATATGTTACTTTTAAAAATAAAGATTTATATTTACCAATTAGTTCTGAATACATAAGTTCAAATATAAATGATGAAATAAAGATAAAGAACTTACCAATATACTATTTTATAGAAGGAATGTTTATAGCAATTGGTGCAGACGAAAATTTAAGATTTAATGATGATTATGAGTTAATTTTAGATTATATAAAAGATACAGAAAATTGTATTAAATCATTAATAAGCAAAAGAATACAAGAAGAAAGATATTTAGATGCTTATCTTTTATTAAAAGGATATTATTCATATTCAAAGGACCTTGAAGTTATGAAAAAAATACTTCTTGTAGGTGAAACTGTAAGAGAACAGGATAGTAGCTTTAAGGATATATTATTATATGATATTGAATATTGCATTACAAATAATTTAAAAATAGCAGAACCATATTTATATAAAGCAATTGTTCTTAAAAATGAAGGTGATTTTAAGGCTGCAAGAGTTGCAATTAATGAATATATAAATAAGGGTGGCAAGGTAACTAAAGAAGTTGAAATAATAAATACTGATATACAAAATATTTCAGATTATGAAAATGCAATTGAATTATTAGCTGAAGAGCCAGCAAAGGCAGTTGAAATATTATTAAGACTTGCAGGAGAATTTGAAGAAAATCCCCTTATTTATTATTACTTAGGAATTGCTTTTAGAAAATTAGAAGATTATCACAAGGCTATTTATTACTTAAAAGAAAGTGTAAAGAGAGAAAGTGGAATACTTGAAGTTATAGTTGAATTAGGTTTAAATTATGCTTGTATTAATGATTTTGAAGAAGCTATTAAATTCTTTAAAAAAGCATTTGAAGCATCTAGAGATGTTGAAATTTGTACTAATATTGTAATGTGCTATTTAAATATTAATGATTTAGAAAATGCAAAATTACATTTAGATATAGCTAAAAATTTAAATCCTGATGATGAAATAGTAAAACAATTAGATACTATGATTAACAAGGAGCAATAAGGGAAGAGAGTATATGGGTAAAGCTGAAAGATATAGAAATATAGATATGTTAGGTTATAAAATTTTTGCTTCTGATATGAATAGCTGCTTAGAAAAAGTTTTTTCCATGAAAAAGGTTCATATTGTATCAGGAAATCCAGAAGTATTATATGTTGGATTAAATAATAAAGAATTATTTAAAAATTTTATATCTGATAAGTCAGTAATAATACCAGATGGAGTTGGAGTTCAAATAAGTGCAAAAATATTAAAGACTCCAGTAAAGGAAAAAATAGCAGGAATAGAATTAATGAAAAAAATACTTGAAAAATGTGAGAAAACAGGAGAAAGTATTTATTTATTAGGAGCAAGTGAAGAAAATTTAAAGGCTTGTGTTGCTAATATAGTTAGGGATTTTCCTAAAATAAATATTGCTGGATATCATAATGGTTTTTTTGATTTAAATAATACAAAAGAAATATTAGAAGAAATAAAAGAAAAGAAACCAATGGCAATTTTTGTAGCAATGGGATGTCCAAGACAAGAAAATTTTATTGTTAAATATATGGATGAATTACCTTGCAAAATATTTATGGGGGTTGGTGGAAGCTTTGATGTTATTGCAGAAAAGGTTAATAGGGCACCAAGATGGATGATTAATATAGGTATGGAATGGGCTTATAGAGTATCCAAGGAACCGTGGAGAATAAAGAGGCTTGGAAGTATTCCTAAATTTATAGGAATTGTTATTAAAAATAGGGGTAAAAAATATGAAAGGTAGCAAAATATTTAAAGCAGCATTTATTGTAATGATTATAAGCATAATAAGTAGATTTTTAGGTTTATTTAGAGATATGCTTGTAAGCTACCAATTTGGTATGAATATGTATACAGATGCTTATAAAGCAGCTGTATCTGTACCAGAAACTGTTTTTACTATTGTTGGGCTTGCTATATCCACTGTATTTATTCCTATGCTTAGTAAAGTCAAGTATGAAAAAAATAAAGAAGAAATGTTTAAATTTTCTAATAATATAATATCCATATTATTAGTAATATCTATTATTGCATTTTCTTTAGGGTTTGCATTTACAAGAGAAATAGTTTCTTTTATGTTTGATGGGTTTAGTAATGAAAAATTTATACTTACAGTTTTTTTAACTAGAATAACATTATTTAATCTTTTGTTTTTATCAATAAACGCTTGCTATACGGCAATGCTTCAAGTATGTGAAGATTTTGTTATACCATCAATTTTAGGAATGTTTTTTAATGTACCAATGATAATTTATTTATTATTTTTTTCAAATATAAATATTATTGGACTTACAATTGCAAATGTTATTGGTAATTTTTTAAGAGTTGCAATTCAAGTTCCAGTTTTATATAGATATGGATATAAATTTAAATTATTTATTGATTTAAAAGATGAAAGAATTAAAAGGATTTTAATATTAATTATTCCTGTAATAATCGGATCAGGAGCTAATTCATTAAATATGGTAGTTGATATGAAAGTTGCATCATCATTGGGAGATGGAGCTGTTAGTGCTTTAGATTTTGCACAAAAGATAATAGTTTTTGCTAATACTGCAATAACAACAGCAATTGTATCGGTAATGTATCCTTTAATGGCAAATAAGTTAAATGAAGGAGATAGTGAAGGTTTTGTAAGGTATTTATCAAAATCTGTTTCAATAATAGCATTATTATTAGTACCAATTTCATTTGGATTTATATTGTTAAATAAAGAAGTTATTAGTATTTTTTATGAAAGAGGTAATTTTACAGCTTCTGATGTAGGATTGACTTCATTGGCATTTTTAGGTTATTCATTAGTATTACCATTTACAGGAGTAAGAGACATATTAAATTCTTCATTATTTTCAATGCAAAAAACTAAGGTTACAACGATGAATGGTGTTATAGGGGTTATTGTAAATATTATTTTAAGCATTACATTATCAAAGATATATGGAGTTTTTGGAGTGGCAATGGCTTCAACCATATCATCTATAGTAACTGCAGTACTTTTATTTATTTCTACTAGAAGACTTGTAGGTAATTTTGATGTTGTACCTATGATAATAAAGTTATTAAAAATACTTTTAGCTGCAATAATGATGTTATTTGTATTAGTTGCATTAAATAATGTGTTAAACCTTGATAATAAAATAATAATCATTTTAGTTAATGGAACTGCAGGTATACTTATATATTCTATATTATGTAAGATATTAAAAATTGAGGAATTTAATGAAGCAATAGATATGATAAAAAATAAGGTATCTAAAAAAGCGCCTAGGAGGAAAATATGAAAATATTATTTATAGCATGTTATTCACCATTAATAAATAATTCTGCATCTATAGAAACACTACAATATTTAAATAATTTAGCTAAAATAGATGAAAATGAAGTTCACTTATTAACGGTGAACTTCCCAAAGAATTCAATTTATTATGATGAGTATATACTTAGCATGTTAAACGAAAAAGTGAAGATGCATATAATTTCAGGAGGTAAAATCTTTGAAAAAATTATGCCAAAGAAGCCTAGCAATAAAGCTGCAGTAAATTCTTCACAAAATAATAAAAGTTTTATAAAAAGTATGCTTAAAAAAGGAAAATCTATAATTGCAGTACCAGATATGTATTTTAATTGGGCTAAAGCAGCATCAAAGTATGGAATAGAATTAATGAAGAAAGAAAAATTTGATGTTATGTTTTCAATGCATGAACCGCCATCAAGTCATATTTGTGCAATGAAAATTAAAGAAGAGTTTAAAGATTTACCATGGGTAACTTATTGGAGTGATCCATGGCTTAAAGATTCAACAAGAGAAAATATAAGTCCAGTAAGAAGAAAATATGAACAATCATTTGAAAGAAAAGTTGTTAATTTAAGTGACAGATTTATTTTTGTAACTAAGGCTAATAGAGATGATTATGTAAATTCATATAATATTCCAATAGAAAAAACATTTATAGTAACTAGAGGATATGATGAAAAGCAATATAAAGAAATAAAGGAAAAATCAAATCCTAAGCTTATAGAAAAGGAGAAAATAAATTTTGTTTATGCAGGAGAAATTTTTTCAAAGCTTAGAAATGTTAATCCATTTATAGATGCTTTAAATGTAATTAAAAATGAAAATATTGATTTATACAATAAATTAAATATTATGTTTTTTGGAAATATTGATAGTGATGAAGTTAAAAATAAATTAAATGCTATTGATAAAGTTAGTGTTTCACCGAGAATTCCATATGATGAAGCTTTGGGATATATGCTTAATAGTCAAGTGCTTTTGTTATTTGGAAATAAAAATTCAAAACAAATCCCAGCTAAGGTTTATGATTACTTTGGTGCAGAAGGACTTATTTTTGTTATTCTTGGAGATAAAAATGATCCTATAAAAGATGTAGTGAAAAATAAAGAAAAGTGTATTGTTGTCAATAACAATGTTGATGAAATTGTTAATGGAATCAATAAAATAGCATCTATGATTGAATTGGGAATAAAGCATGGAGCTATAGAGGAATATAAATGGCAGTACATTTCTAAAAGACTTAATGATATATTAAGGGGGTAATCATTATGCATGTTATGTTTATACCTTCTTGGTATGATAATTCAAGAAATAAAGTTCATGGTAGTTTTTTTAGAGAACAAGCTAATAAACTTCAAGAAAGTGGAGTAAAAGTAACTGTTGCTTATAACGAAATATGGCCATTAACATTAATGGGCAAAATAAAAGAAAAAAGTGGATTGTTTTTTGAAATTGAAAAAGGATTAAGAACTTATAGATATAAAAATTATAATTTTATACCTAAAAGTTCATTAATGTTTAATGTATTTGATAAAAGAATGGAAAAGTTATATAAGGAAATTACTAAAAAAGAAGGTAAAATAGATATTATACACGCTCAATCATCACTATGGGGTGGAATAAGTGCAGCTTATATAGCAAAAAAATATAATATTCCATTAGTTATTACTGAACATTCTTCTGTAGAAAGAGGAGTTTATGTAAGAAAAAACTATTATAAAAGAATTATAGATTCTTATAA
>ULRM01016085.1_pt1 | contig 11178 bp, 10 predicted proteins | sample 1955551 | NCBI WGS metagenome assembly ULRM01 (sample SAMEA4835686, study PRJEB28245) | human gut metagenome | biome: gut microbiome; material: fecal sample | place: Denmark | collected 2008
TATATTAATAAACATTAGATTAATTCATAATTACAATATAAACATTTATTTATAGTATTAGTATACTTTCCTTTTGGTAATTTTGCTTTACATTTAGGGCATCTCCAAATAATATTTTCTAAAATTTTAAATACTATATATCCAATAGAGCCAACTATGAACATATCTAAATGTTTTGTTACTATTTCTATTATTAACCCAATTAAAAATACACTTCCTATAAAAGATATTAAAGCCATTACCTTTACTCTTAATTTAAAGTTGATTTCACTCATCATACTTCTATAAACTTAAACACCCCCTATACTAATTTCGCTCATTACATAATACAATTATGATTAATTATAACATATTTTGTAAATATCATACTGTTCAATTTTCAAAGAACAAATTTTCTATTGCTTTAAGAAATACAATAAATAATAAAAGCGATGTAATCGATCTTAAAAGTAATAATAATCAATATAATCCTGAATTATATCCTCTATTTTTTAGATTTTCTATTGATTCTAGACAAAATAAAAACACCTCCATTTATTGATTTTTATATCAATAAACAAAAGTGTTTACATATCATTAACTTATATTAAGATACCTTATTCTTTAATCTTAGCTTGTCTGCTATGATTGCTATGAATTCACTATTAGTTGGCTTACCTTTATCATTGTGAACAGTATATCCAAATAACTTATTAATAGCTTCAATTTGTCCTCTTCCCCATGCAACTTCTATAGCATGTCTTATTGCTCTTTCAACTCTTGAAGCAGTTGTATTGTATTTCTTAGCGATTGAAGGATATAACTCCTTAGTTACAGCTGATAATAATTCCATATCATTAACAACCATTGTAATAGCCTCTCTTAAATACATATACCCTTTAATATGTGCTGGCACACCTATTTCGTGAATTATGTTTGTAATTTCAGTTTCTAAATCGATAGGCCCTCTACTATTTGTACTTATTATTTCACTTGTTGTCATTGCAACTTGCTTTTTAACAGGCTCATTTTCTACTGCTATTGTATCATTAAACATATCTCTTATACGTTTTGTGAAAATATCCATATCAAATGGTTTTACAACATAATAGTCAGCACCTAAAGTTATAGCTCTTTGTGTTATCTTATCTTGTCCAACTGCAGATAATACAACTATTCTAGGAAATTTTTCTAAATTCATTGAATTTAATCTTTCTAAAACACCTAATCCATCTAAATGAGGCATTATAATATCTAAAACAACTAAATCTGGTTGTTTTTCCTCAATTAATGTTAAAGCTTCCCTACCGTCCTTTGCAATTCCTGTTACAACAATATCTCTTTGATTTAGAAGATAATCGTTTAAAATACTGCAAAATTCTTTGTTATCATCAGCAATAATTACTGAAATTTTGTTTCCATCCATGTTTTCTCTCCCTTTCTACCCACGATAATATATTATTTAAAAATTTCAAAGTTCCAATTCCCCACATAACTTATTTAACAGTGATATTTTATAATTTAAATTAAGTTATATTTAGTTGTTTTTTAACTTCATTGAGTATATTATAACATAAATTTTAAAATAAAAATAGCTTATTTTACATTATTTTGAAATTTTTTTAGAAAATTTTTAAGAAATTTTGTGTTCATTTATATATTTCTTTTAAAACAACAAGATATAGCATTTTCTACTTGTTATTTTAGCTATATCTTGTTGATAATTTTCTAAATTTAATTTATTATCCCTGCTTCTTCAAGCATCCATTCAATATATATTCCATATCCAATGTCTGGCTTATTAATTAAAACGTGTGTGACAGCTCCTACAATTTTATTATTTTGAATAATTGGACTACCACTCATTCCTTGAACTATTCCACCTGTTTTACTTAAAAGCTCTTCATCTGTAACCCTAATTATCATACTCTTAGGACCACATTTATCTTGTTGTAATAACTTAACAATTTCTATATCATATTCTTTTGGACCCTCTTCACCTACTGTAGTAATTATAGTAGCAGGACCTTCTACAACTTCATTTCTAAATCCAACAGACATTGGTTCACTACATATAGGATTTACTAAAGGTTGATTAGTATTTCCAAATATTCCTGATGATGAATTACTTTTAATTGTTCCTATAGAACTTTTTTCATTTATAAATAATCCTCTTAATTCACCTGGAACACCTTTCTCACCTTTACGCACACTTAAAATTGATGCTGATAGTAAATCACCATCTTTAATTGTAAAAGTAGTATTAGTATCACCATCGGTAATAGGATGACCTAAAGCTCCAAATGTATCACTATCTTCATGATAGAAAGTTAATGTTCCAATACCTGCAGTTGAATCTCTAACCCATAAACCTAGTTTATAAGCTTCGCCTTCTTTAACAAGTTCAATATCTTTATTAAACTTGCATCCTTGACGCATAAATTCTACATTTACTACATTAGTATCATTTTCTTTTATTAAAGATCCTAATTCTTTAGCTCCTTCAATATCTTTTCCATTTACTTTAAGTAATACATCCCCTAATTGCAATCCTGCTACTTTTGCTGGACTACTTTCAGTTCCACCTCTAGTTTCAACATCTGAGAAACCAACGACTAATACACCTTCAGTAGATAATTTTATTCCTACACTTGTTCCTCCAGGATATAATTTTATATCGTCTAATTTTTGTACTGCAACTGATTTTATAGGAATTAACCCTAAAAAATCAATATTTACTTTATCTTTTGATAGTTTTACAGTATTAAATACTCCTTGATTATGCACAGATATATCTGATACTTCCATACTATCATTGATATATATTTTTTCTGGCAATTTCAAAACACTAAAATATGCTATTAATGCCAAAATAGCTATTGGAGCAGTAATTATACTAAAATACTTTAATATTTTTTTTAACATTTTATCTCCTCCCTTGCTTCTGACATTACTTTTCCCTGTATCGTTTTTTTATATGCTGTAATAAGATTGTTAACATAGTTAAAAATTATTAAGTTAATAAATTTTGTATAAAAAAAATAAAACCATGATAAATTACCATGATTTTATTCTTTACCGTATTGCTAAGCCTTATGTATGTTTTTCTTAAATATTTTTCATTTCTTTCTTTTTTGCTTCGGCAAACTTCACCATTTCTGATGCGTTTTCTATAGTAACATCACTTATTTCATCGCCACCCACCATTTTAGCAATCTCTCTAATTTTATCTTCTCTTGTTAACATTCGGATTCCTGTAAATGTCTTTCCTTCTAAAACATGCTTAGATACAAAATAATGATTATCAGAAAGTGCTGCAATTTGTGGTAAATGAGTTATACATAATACTTGATGCTTTAATGAAACTTCATACATTTTTTCTCCAACACGTTTTCCAATAGTTCCGCTAATTCCAGTATCTATTTCGTCAAAAATAAGTGTTGGTATTTTATCTTTATCTACAAAAACACATTTTAAAGCAAGCATTATTCTTGATAATTCTCCACCAGATAATACTTTTTCTAATGGCTTTAAAGGTTCACCTGGGTTAGCTGATACTAAAAATTGAACTTCATCATAACCTCTTGAGTTCATTTCATCAGTTAAATTAACTTCAATTTTTATTATTGCTTTTTCAAGCCCAACATAAGATAATTCTTTTTTAATATTTACTTCTAATATTTCAGCTGCTTCAACTCTTAAATCATGAAGTTCTTTACCTATAATCTTCATTTTATCTTCAATAATAACAAGTTCTTCTTTTAACTTATTTACTATCTCTTCAGCATTTACTAATTCATTATATTTTTCTTTTAAATTTTTTAAGTTATCTAAAATCTCTTGTATTGAGTTTCCATATTTTTTCTTATATAAACTTATAGTATATATTCTCTCATTTATTTGTGCTAATCTATCTTCATCATATTGTATTTCACTACCTACATCACGAATTTCTCTTGTTACTTCTTCTAAACTATAAAAAGCTTCCTCTATTTGACTTTTCTTTTCCCTTATTATTTCAGAGTGGTTTTCAACTAATGATAATTCAGAAATAACTTTTGATAATCCTTCTAATACAGAAATACCTTCATTTGATGAATTTAAATATCCATAAGACTTTACTAAGCTATTTGATATTTTTTCTGCATTTGATAACATATTAAATTCATCTTTTAGATCTTCTTCTTCATTAACTTTTAAATTTGCTTTTTCTATATCTTCTATCTGAAACTTAATATAATCAGCTAATTTTTCACCATCTTTATTACCAGTTAAACTATTTATCTTTTCAATATTCTCTAAATAATTATCTCTTAATACTCCATACTCTTTAAGTAAATCTTTTATTTTATCATAATAAAATTCATCAACATATAAAATATGAGTACCTTTATTTAATAAATTTTGATTTTGATGTTGACCGTGAATATCTAATAGTTTTTCTCTTATTTTTTTTAATTGTGATAATACAATACTTCTGTTATTTACTTTTATTAAGCTTTTACCATGCAATGTAGTTTCTCTACGTATAATTAACATTTCATCTTTTTCTATGCCTAATTCTTCTAACACTTCATAAATTTCATCATTTTCAATAGAAAATACAGCTTCTACTATGGTTTTATCTTCTCCATATCTTATTTGATCCTTAGAAAATTTTCCGCCTAATACATAATCTATAGTGTCTATAAGTATTGATTTACCTGCACCGGTTTCTCCTGATAATATATTAAATCCTGCTCCAAATTCAACGGATAACTCTTGAATTAATGCAAAATTATTAATATTTAATTCAATTAGCATTATACCCCACCTTTATAAATTTAAGAAATCATCTTTCTAATTTTAGAAATTAATTCTAAAGCTTTTTCATCAGTTCTAACTAATACAAAAATAGTATTATCTCCAGCTATTGTTCCTGCAACATCATTTGAGTATAAAGTATCAATTGCCTCTGCAGCAGCTGATGCAGCACCTGTTAATGTTTTTACTACAACAAATTTATCAACTTGCTCTACTCCTATAGCTGCATTTTTTAATATACTATAAAGTTTGTCATTTATATCACGCTCTTCTTTTGCTGAAGATATATATTTATATTTTCCTGATTCACTTTGCATTTTTACTAATTTCAATAATTTTATATCTCTAGATACAGTTGCTTGAGTTACATCATATCCTGCCGCTTTAAGTGCTTCTGCTAATTCTTCTTGTGTTTCTATATCATTATCATTAATAATCTCTAATATCTTACTATGTCTTTTTGATTTCACTTTAATCACCTTCTCAATTTGTTAATAACTGTACAATCCTTAGTGGAAATTTTACTTTTTATATTAAAATTCTATTTAAATTAATCTTCTAAAGACTTTCTAGTTATCTAATATTTTTTTTCGCAAAACATTAAAATAATCATAATTATCAAATAATAAAATTTTTGCAACATCTTTAGCTTTTTTTACTATTATAGAGCTATTATCTTTAATCTTTCTAGCTTCTTGACCATCAAAGGTTAAGTAAATTTCACCATTATAATTTTCAGCTTTAATTAAAATTTCACTACTACTCTTTAATACAATTGGCTGCATTCCTCTAGTATGCGGGCAAATAGGTGTTAATGTTATAACTTCAACATCAGGATATACAAAAGGTCCTCCTGCTGAAAATGAATATGCTGTAGAACCTGTAGGTGTTGAAACTATTAAACCATCTCCTTTAAAGCTATAATATAACTTTTTATCTATATAAACTTCAAATTTTGCCATTCTTGATAATGTTCCTCTAGCTATTACAACATCATTTAAAGCTTTACTACTAATATTTTCATCTTCATCATCACTTTTACATTCTAAAAGTATTCTATTTTGAATATTATATTGTCCATTTTTTATCTTATTTAAAGCTTCGCCTAAATCTTGTATTTCTATACTTGACAAAAATCCTAAATTTCCTATATTTATTCCTAAAATAGGCACATCATATTTCCCATTAATATCTCTAGCTATACCAAGTAAAGTTCCGTCTCCCCCTAAAACTATAAGTAAATCTAAATCATCATCAAATTTATATTTATTTATTTCATAACTATTCAATACAGTTATTTTAGAGGTCTTAAATATATTTGTAATTTTTTCAATAACTAAAGATAATATCTTTCCTTCTGTATCTTTTGAAGGATTTAATGCTATTACAATATTTTTCATACTAACTTCCTTTACTATGCTTATACACCTATAGCCAGCTTTTAAAGCTGGCTATGAGATTCATTTACAATATCTTCAATTTGGCTTAATTCAAAATTTCCTTCTTTCTCTTTATCCTTAGTAAAGTAAACAAGATATTCTCTGTTTCCTTCTGGACCTTTAATCGGTGAGTAACTTAATCCTAGTACATTTAATTCATTTTCTATTAAAAAGTTTATTATTGTATTTATAACTTCTAAATGTACTTCCTTATCTCTTACAACACCTTTTTTACCAACCTTATCTCTTCCAGCTTCAAACTGTGGCTTTATTAATGCTACAACTTCACCTTTATCTGCTAATAATGCCTTTACAGCTGGCATTATTGTTCTTAAGGAAATAAATGACACATCTATAGATGCAAAATCTAAAGCAACACCAATGTCTTCTGGAGTTACATATCTAATGTTAGTTTTCTCCATACAAACAACTCTTTCATCGGTTCTAAGCTTCCAAGCAAATTGCCCATATCCTACATCTACAGCAAATACCTTAGATGCATTATTTTGAAGCATACAATCTGTAAATCCACCTGTTGATGCTCCTATATCCATACATACTTTATCTGTAAGGTCAATTCCAAAAGTGTTCATTGCTTTTTCTAATTTTAAACCTCCACGGCTTACGTACTTAAGTTTCTCTCCCTTAAATACTATATCAGCATCAACTTTAACTTTTTCTCCTGCCTTATCTACTCTTTGCCCATCAACAAATATAAGTCCTGCCATAATATTAGTCTTTGCTTTCTCTCTTGATTCGCAAATTCCTTTTTCAACTAATAATATATCTAATCTTTCTTTCTTAGATGCCATATTTTTCTCCTTTATCCTAAAATGTTTATAACACATTTTTCTATAGCTTCTGCATCAAGACCTGCATCTTTATATAGTAAATTAACATCTCCATGAGGAACGAAGTTATCATCAAATCCTAGGCATTTAAATTTACTCTTAAAATTAAGCCTATTTAATTCCATTAATACATAGCTTCCAAATCCACCATTTATAACATTATCCTCAATAGTTACAATGCTATATCCTTCATCAACCAGCTCTTTTAACATTTCAGTATCTATAGGTTTTACAAAAGTTGCTCCTATAATTGTAGGATTAATTCCTTTTTTAATTAGTTCTTTTCTTGCAATCATAGCATGCTGTACCATTTTTCCTACAGCTATTATAGCAACCTTCTCTCCATTAATTATCTTTTCCCATTTTCCGTATTTTATTTCTTTAACTGCAGTTAACTCTTCACAACAATCTGATCCTCTTGGATATCTTATTGCAACAGGTCCATTCTGTTTTAATGCCCACTTTAACATTATAGGTAATTCTTCTAAATGCTTAGGAGCTAAGACTACCATATTAGGTACTGCACATAAATAAGATAAATCAAATACACCTTGATGTGTTTCTCCATCATCACCTACAATTCCTGCTCTATCTATAGCAAAAACTACAGGTAAATTTTGAATACAAACATCATGTATAACTTGATCAAAAGCTCTTTGTAAAAATGTTGAGTAAACTGCAAAAACCGGCCTTAAACCAGCACTTGCCATACCGGCTGCAAGTGTAGTAGCATGTTCTTCAGCTATTCCAACATCAAAAAATCTATTACTATATTTTTGAGCAAATTCTTTTAAGCCTGTACCATCCGGCATAGCTGCAGTAATTGCAACTATATCACTATTTTTTTCAGCTAACTCTAACATAGTATCTCCAAATACTTTGGAATAGGTTTTTTTAGAAGATATGTAACTTTCACCACTTTCTAAATCAAATGGTGAAACTCCATGAAATTTATTTGGATTTTTTTCAGCAAATTCATATCCCTTTCCCTTATGAGTTACTGTATGAATTATTACAGGGCCATTAATTTCTTGAGCCTTACTAAATACTTCATTCATTAGCTCAATATTATGCCCATCAATAGGACCAATATATTTAATACCCATACTTTCAAATAACATAGATGGTACTAATAAATGCTTTAAACTATCTTTTACTCTATGTAAATATTGAACTACTGTTTTACCAGCATTACTATTACTTAAAGTAGAATTTATATCTTCTTTTAATTTATTATAACTATGATCTAATCTTAATTTATTTAAATGATTTGATAATCCACCTACATTTTTAGAAATTGACATCTGATTATCATTTAAAACTATAATCATATTAGTTTTATTAAAACCAACATCATTTAGTGCTTCTAATGCCATTCCTCCAGTTAATGCTCCATCTCCTATAACTGCAATAACATTATAATCTTCATGTTTAATATCTCTCGCTCTTGCTATGCCTAAAGCTGCTGATATTGATGTACTACTATGACCAACTCCAAAAGTATCATACTTACTTTCGCTTATTTTAGGAAATCCACATAAACCATTGTATTTTCTCAATGTATCAAACTTATCCTTACGTCCAGTTAATATCTTATGAACATAAGTTTGATGTCCAACATCCCATACTATTTTATCTTTTTCAAAATTAAATGTTTTATATAAACTAAGTGTTAATTCAACAACACCTAAATTTGAGGATAAATGACCTCCAGTTTTTGATACTTTATCTATTAAAAATTCTCTTATTTCATCACTAAGCTTATAGAGTTCCTTATTAGTCAAAGTTTGCACATCTCTTGGATAGTTTATATCCTCTAATAATTTTGACATATTTATCATTCCTTCGTTTAGTTTTCTCTGTCTAAAAGTTCCTTAGTTAAAACCTTTAAATCTTTAGTGTCTACAGATAAACTATCTAATATCTCAATGCTCTCTTTTGTTAGCCTTTCACATTCTTTAATACAATATTCTAAACCATACATTGTGATAAAGTTACTTTTATTACTTTCTTCATCACTTAACACATTTTTTCCTAATTTTTCTGTGCTACCTATAACATCTAAAATATCATCCTTTATCTGAAAAGCTAAACCTAAATTTTCACCAAACTTTTCTAATTTTCTAATATCCTCTTCTGGTGCTTCTCCAAGTATGGCTCCTGACATTATTGAAACTTTAATAAGTGCGCCAGTCTTATTCATATGCATATATTTAAGTTCATCTTCACTTATTTTTTTACCTTCATTTATGATATCTACCACTTGACCGCCTATCATACCTTCAGGTCCCGCTGCAGAAGCAATCATTTCAGCTGCTACTAATGATTTTTCTCCATTTTTCAGTGAAAATCTCATCATTAAATTCATAGCTTCATTTAAAAGTGTATCTCCTGCAAGTACTGCTATATTTTCACCATATACTTTATGATTAGTAGGTTTACCTCTTCTTAGATCGTCATCATCCATACAAGGTAAATCATCATGTACTAAAGAATAAGTATGAATCATTTCAATAGCTGATGAAAACTCTAATATATCTCTCCAATTTTCCTTATACATACTATACGTTAAAAGCATTAATATAGGTCTTATTCTCTTACCTCCTATATTAAGACTATAACTTGCTGAATCATAAATAACCTTATTATAAGTTCCCTTATTACTAAAGTAATTTACCAAAAACTCATTTATTTCTTTCTTCATTTCATTAAACTTCATTTTCTTTCACCACTTCAGCATTTTCTTTAATTGTTAAAAATTTGCCCTCTAACGCATCTAATGTCTTATACAACTTATTAACGATTTTACTTCCTTTTTCATACTCTTTCATAGCATCTTCTAAACTTAATTCATCATTTTCCAATGTAGATAAAATAACTTCTAAATTATTTAACATATCATTATAGCTTTCTTTCTTTGCCATAATAAAATCCCCCTTTTTCTATGGGAGTAAAATTCCCTTTTACATACCCATCTTCCATAGAAATTTTTATTTCAGTAGTTCCTTCAAAAAACTCTTTGCTCTTAACTACTTTCCCAGTTCCATCCTCTATTATAGCATAACCTTTTGCTATAATATTCAAAGGATTATGGGCATTTAATATATTATTTAATGAGAATATCTTTTCCTTGCTGCTCTTTATTTTGAATTCTATTATTTTTTCTATTTTTTCCTTTAGATTATCTATTTCTAAATATGCATTTGCAATTCTATTACTTGGTGAGTTTAAACTTAATATTTTTTCTAAGTTTTTAACCTTTTGTTTTTCTTCTCTAAGTCTATCACTTATTATAAAACTTAACCTTTCTTTATACTCACTAATTTGATTATATTGATTTTCTTCTAAAGGAACAACTACTTCTGCCGCTTGTGAAGGCGTTGCCGCTCTAAAGTCTGCTACAAAATCTGATATAGTAAAATCAACTTCATGACCTACAGCTGATACAATAGGTATTTCTGATTTAAAAATAGCATATGCAAGAGGTTCTTCATTAAAATTCCATAGTTCTTCCATAGAACCTCCCCCTCTACCAATTATAATAACATCTACACTTTTCTTTTTATTGAAATACTCTATACCTTCAATTACTGTTTTATATGCTCCATCCCCTTGTACTAAAGCAGGATAAAGAACAATATCAACCTTTGTATTTCTTCTTCTTACAACATTAATTATATCCTGTATAGCTGCTCCAGTCTCTGATGTTACTACTCCTATTCTGTAAGGATTTTTAGGAAGGGGTTTTTTAAACTCATCTTCAAAATACCCCTCCCTACTTAACTTTTCCTTTAATTTTTCAAATTTTATGTGCAGTTCTCCTAAACCTTCTTGCTCTATCCTATCACAATATATTTGAAATGTTCCATTTGCTGTATATACAGATGCCCTTCCTGATACTATTACAGACATTCCTTCTTGTAATACAATATCTAAATCAAAGCTTTTACTTTTGAACATAATACAATTTACTTTACTATTCTCATCTTTTAACGAAAAATAAATATGCCCACTAGAATGATATTTTAAATTCGAAATTTCTCCTCTTATAGAAAGGTTATTTAATATAAAATCATTATCTAATATTTTTTTTATATAATTATTAA
>ULRM01014851.1_pt1 | contig 11120 bp, 8 predicted proteins | sample 1955551 | NCBI WGS metagenome assembly ULRM01 (sample SAMEA4835686, study PRJEB28245) | human gut metagenome | biome: gut microbiome; material: fecal sample | place: Denmark | collected 2008
TATAATAATTTTTATATAGATTGTATGTTCGATTAAAGCAGATAGTTTAGTCGGAAAAATGAAGGGAGGATGTTCTTTTGGATTTAAAATCTTTACTTAATAAAGAACAATATGAAGGCGCGGTAACTGTAGAGGGACCTGTACTTATTTTAGCAGGAGCAGGGTCAGGTAAAACTAGAGTTTTAACACATAGAATGGCTCATATGATAGAAGATTTAAATATTTTTCCTTATAAAATATTAGCAATAACATTTACTAATAAAGCAGCTAAAGAAATGCAAGAAAGAGTGCAGGCACTTATAGGGGATAAGGCTAATGATATGTGGATATCTACATTTCACTCAACTTGTGTAAGAATACTAAGAAGAGAAATTGAAAAGCTTGGATATAAGAAGAACTTTACTATATATGATGGAACTGATCAAAAGACTCTTATAAAAGAGTGTATAAAAATTCTTAATATAAATGACAAGGAAATAACTGAACAAGAAATAATGGGTAAGATAAGCAAAGCAAAAGATAATATGCAAAGTGCAGATTCTTACTATAGAGAACATGAATCTAATTTCAGAGAAAAGAAGATTGCTGAAGTTTACAGAATGTATCAAAAAAGGTTAAAGGAAAATAATGCTTTAGACTTTGATGATTTAATTTGTAAGACAGTAGAATTATTTAAGAAAAATCCAGAAACATTAGAGTTTTATCAAAGAAAATTCCAATATATTATGGTAGATGAGTATCAAGATACAAATGGGGCTCAATATGAACTTGTAACATTACTTGCAACAAAACATAGAAATATTTGCGTAGTAGGGGATGATGATCAATGTATATACCAATGGCGTGGAGCAGATATTAAGAACATCCTTGGTTTTGAGAAAGATTATCCAGATGCAAAGGTAATAAAGCTTGAGCAAAATTACCGTTCAAAAGCTAATATATTAAATGCAGCTAATGTTGTTATAGTAAATAATGCAAATAGAAAAAGTAAAGTTCTTAGAACGGAGCAAGAGTCTGGAAGTAAAATTAAAGTATATAGAGCATATTCAGATGGTGATGAAGGTACATTTGTAGCTAATCAAATAGAAAAAATAAAAAAAGAGCAAAATAAGCAATATAAAGATTTTGCTATACTTTACAGAACTAATGCTCAGTCACGTATATTTGAAGAAAGTTTAAGAAGAGCAGCAATAGCTTATAAAATTGTTGGTGGAACTAAGTTCTATGACAGAAAAGAAATTAAAGATATGTTAAGTTATTTAAAAGTTCTAGTTAATCCTTCTGATAGTATAGCTTTAAGAAGAATAATAAATGTTCCTAAGAGAGGAATTGGAGATGCAACTATACAAAAGGTTTTAGATTTTGCTGAAAGCTATGAGTTACCTTTATGGGATGCATTATCAGAAGTTAGAACTATTCCAACATTAACAGCTAGAAATTGTGCTGGAATTGAAAAGTTTATGGAACTTATGGAAAATCTAATGGTGATTTCTGAAACTGTACCAGTATCACATTTAATTGAGACAATTTTAGAGGATACTGGATATATTAAAGAACTTGAAGCTTCAAAGCAAATTGAAGATAAGAGTAGAATAGAAAACTTAAAGGAACTTGTATCTGACGCCGTTGATTTTGAGAAAAATTATGAAAAAGAAAAGGCAGCAGGATCAAGTGAATTTGATATAAATAAGACACAATTAGAAGCTTACTTAGAAAAAGTTTCTCTTGTTCAAGATACAGATAAGCTTGAAGATGAAGAGGATGAAAATGGGACTGTTGTTCTAATGACTATTCATAGTGCTAAGGGGTTAGAGTTCCCAGTAGTATTTATGGTTGGTATGGAAAATGGAATATTCCCAGGCCAAGCATCCTTTAATAGTGATGCTGAGATGGAGGAGTCTAGAAGACTTTGTTATGTTGGTATAACTAGAGCAAAGGAAACATTATTTATGACTTCTGCTGAAGTTAGAAGAGTATTTGGTAGAACAGTTGCGTACCCTCAATCAGACTTTATTTCTGAAATTAAACCGGAACTTAGAGAATACGTTACAATGACTGGTGATAGCAAGGATGTAACGTCAGCTTCAGGTGCTGGAACAGTAAATGGTAGATTTAAACCATCATATAGTAACCCGCATAGTTTAAGAAGCAATTATGGAACCTTTGAGAATAGGAATTTCGGTGGAGGAAATAGAGCAAGTTCAGTATCAAATGAATTAGCAGCAACATCTACAATGACTGTTGCAGAAGCTACTATTGGAAGAAAAGTTAAACATGATAAATTTGGTGAGGGAACAATAGTTGCAGTATCAGATGTAAATGGAGATAAAAAATTAACAATAGCATTTAATCAACAAGGAGTAAAAATGCTAATGTTATCAATGGCAAAACTAGAGCTTTTATAAGAGTTATAAGTTATAAGTGATAAGTGGTAGGCTTAAGATTAAACTCTTAGCTTATCACTTTTAATTTGTCGATTAAGAAAGGGAGATTTGAATGGATAAGAAGATTCGTGTAGAGGAATTAGTTGAACTTTTAAATAAATATGCCTATGAATACTATTCTTTAGATAATCCATCGGTATCTGATAAAGAGTATGATATCAAGTATGATGAATTAAGAGCTTTAGAAGAAGAGACAGGATATGTATTGCCTTATTCACCAACGCAAAGAGTTGGGGATGTAGTTCTTCAAGGATTTAATAAATATACTCACAAAGCAAGACTTTGGAGTTTAGACAAGGCTCAAAGTTTTGATGAAATAAAAGATTGGCATAATAGAAATGTTAAGTTTGTAAATGAGATGAATTCTAGAGGTGAAAATTTACCTGATCTTAGATATGTTATAACAAAAAAGTTTGATGGATTAACTATTAATTTAACATATGATGAAAATGGAATTCTTCAAACTGCTGCAACAAGAGGAAATGGTGAAACTGGAGAAGAAGTGACAGCTCAAGTTAAGACAATAAAGGAAATTCCTTTAAAGACTTCGAGTGGTGATTTATTTGAAGTTCATGGTGAGGCAATAATGACTGTCGAAGCCTTTGATAAATATAATGCTACATCAGAAACACCACTTAAAAACTTAAGAAATGGTGCTGCTGGGGCTTTAAGAAACCTAAATGTTAAAGAAACAGCTAGAAGAGGACTTTCTGCATTTTTCTATGATGTAGGATATAAAGAAGGACAAAACTTTAAAACTTATGAAGAAATGCTTAACTTCATAAAAGAAAAAGGCCTTCCAATGGATGATTATATAAGGTATGCAACTACTTTAGAAGAGGTAGAAAAATATATAACTGAAATCAAAGATATGAGATTCGATTTAAATTATGACATCGATGGAGTTGTTATTGCCATAGATGATATAAGAACTAGAGAACTTTTAGGGTATACAGTTAAGTTCCCTAAATGGGCAATTGCATTTAAGTTTGAAGCTCAAGAGGCTACAACTAAACTTTTAGATGTTGAATGGAATGTTGGTAGAAGTGGTAGAGTTGGTCCTACAGCAATCCTTGAGCCTGTTGAACTTGCTGGAGTTACAGTTAAGAGAGCAACTCTTAATAATATGGATGATATTAAAAGAAAAGGTGTAATGATAGGTGCAGATGTATTTATTAGAAGATCTAATGATGTTATTCCAGAAATTATGGGAGTTGTTGAATCAAGTTTAGAAAATGCTACTGAAATTAAAGTTCCAGAAACTTGTCCAGCTTGCGGAAGTCATTTAGTTTTAGATGGAGCTCACTATTTCTGTGAAAATACATTATCATGCAAACCTCAAATGGTAAAAAGTATAGTTCATTTTGCTTGTAGAGATGCTATGAATATTGAAGGATTCTCAGAAAAAACTGCAGAACAGTTATTTGAAAAGCTTGATATAAGATCAATTGCAGATTTATATAAGTTAGATTATGAAAAATTATTAACTTTAGATAAATTTGGACCAAAGAAGGCTCAAAATCTATTAGATGCAGTAGAAAAAAGTAAAACACCTGAATTATACAGATTTATATATGCATTAGGTATTCCTAATGTTGGTGTTAAAACTGCTAAGGATTTAGTTAATAAATTTAAATCAATAGAAGGATTAAAGAGTGCTACATTTGATGAACTAGTATCTGTTCAAGATGTTGGTGATATAGTAGCTAAATGTGTTTTAGAGTTCTTCCAAGAGGAAAAAGTATTAGCTACTATAGATGAGTTATTAAAGCTTGGAGTAAACCCTTCATTTGAAGAGAAGGTTATAGTAGAAAGTTCGTTTAATGGTAAAACTGTAGTTGTTACAGGAACTTTACAAAATTACTCTAGAGGTGAGATAAAAGCTAAATTGGAATCTTTAGGTGCAAAGGTTTCAGGAAGTGTAAGTAAGAAAACAGATTACGTTATAGCTGGAGAAGAAGCAGGTTCTAAATTAACAAAAGCTCAAGATTTAGGAGTTACTGTGTTATCAGAAGAGGAATTTGAAAAGATGGTTTAATAGATTAATATCTTAGAATAATACTTATTATTCTAAGATATTAATTAAAAAGCAGTTACAAATAATAAGTATTTGTAACTGCTTTTTTAATTTATATTATCATCAAACTTTATAATATTATTATCATCATTAGGTGTTAAATTTTCCATTAAAAAATCTGTATCTAAAGAAGTTTCATCACGATTTGTTGCTTTTTCAAGTGATGAAATACTTTTATTTATTTTTTCAAGTAAATAAGTTTGAATTCGTTGGTTCTTAGCCACTTTAAGAAAAGCTATGAAAGACCATATTCCAATAAACATAAAGCAAATCATAAAAATAATAGCTACTGATTGGAAAATTATTTGAACTACTTGCAGTGCAGTTGTCATATCTTAGTACCTCCATAAGTTTATAAAATGATTATATCATAAATTGGAAATAATGCTATAAAAAATATTAACTTATACTTTAAAAGATTAATTCTTAATAATTATGTCTATAATTATAAAAAAGTATGCAGAAAGGGGAAATAAATTTGAAAAAAATAATATTAACTATTTCTATTTCAATTGTAACTATAATTATTTTATTAAGCTTTATAGATAGAACACCACAGCAAGTTTCTAATAATACAGCTGATATTGTTTATTCAATAAGTAGTATACCAACAAATTTAAAATCTATAGGTGATTTAGATAAAAGACAGCAAGATATAGTTTGTGCTACTAGCAAAGGATTAGTAGAGAGTGATTCAGATGGAAATATACAACCTGCATTAGCAGAAAGTTATGAAATAAATGATGATGGATTAGAATATGTTTTTAAAATAAGGAATGATGCATATTGGAGCAATGGAGATAAAATAACACCAGAAGACATAGTTTCATTTTTTAGAGAAGTAATTACAGAGGATAATGAAATATCAGCATTATTAAATGTTTTTGGAGCAAAGGATTATTTAGAAAGTGATAAAACTTTTGCTGAAACTGTTGCAATTACTTCTGATGAAGACAGTATAAAAATAAGATTAAATTCAAAAGATGATGGATTTATAGGAGAATTAACAAAACCTCAGTATAGATTAAGAAAGGATGTTTTATTTTGGGAGGATATAGCTTTGAATTATAAAAACATCCCATATTCTGGAGATTATTATATCGATAGTATAAATGAGACAGAGGTTGTACTTAAAAGAAGTAGTAAGGCTAGTGTAGAGTTAGCGCAAACAATACATTTAGTTAAGGATGAGAGTGAAGATTTAGCATTAGCAGCTTTTGAAATAGGAAATAGAGATATTGTAATTAATCCACCAAAAAGTCAGTTAGAAAGATTGAAAACAGAGGGAAAGCTAATAGAATCTCCATCAAATGAAGCATTATATTTAGCCTTTAATGCAAATAATTCTAACTTTTCTAATGAAGTAAAAAATGAAATTTATAGGTTAGTAAATGAAGCTATAGAAGAATATCAAAATCAAAACAATATATTAGTTGAATTGGCGGAATGTAGTTATTTTAGGGAGGATAAAGAGGATTTAACTAAACTTCAAAGTAGAAATGTTATGGTTAATACTGAAAAAGAAATAACAATGCCATCTAAGATTGTGTTAGTAGCTCAAGAAAGTCTTGAAAATAAGGATATAACTAGTTATATAACTAATTGGTTTAAAAATAATACTGATATTGCAATTGTAGTTAATTTATTATCAGAGGAAGATATGAATCTAATTAGTGAGAAAAATTATTATGATATTGCATTAGTTAATGTTTATGCAAAATTAGATGATGATGAACAACTTTTAAATACTATTTCTAGCTTCGTTCCAAAAGATCAAAGAGAAATGATAAACAATTCAAGCTCAAAAGCTGAGAAAGAAGAGTTATTTGCGCAAATAGAAGAAGATTTGTTTAATAATTATAGAATATTACCGTTATTATTTTATAATAATACAATAGCCGTTGATGGTAATGTTGATAGCAGTATATTAGATGGAAATGGAAATATAGATTTTAAAAGTATAAAAAAATAAAAAGAATGATTAAGGAATACTATTTTTATTTCTTAATCATTCTTTTCCTTTAACTAAATAATAATAATTAATTTTTATTTGTTTCTGGATTATTTTCATCAGGTTTACTTAATGGTGTTGATTGTATTTCCACAGAATTTTCATTAACTATTATATCCTCCGGAACAATATCAACTACTTCTGTTGAAGTATTATCTTGAGTTTCTATAATTTTTTCAGTTGTAGTAATTGAATCAGAAGATTCTATAACAGTATTAATGGACTCTTCTTGTGATAACCTTACTTCAGATGTTGAAAGCATACTATCTTCTAGCAGTCCTAATTCATCCATATATTCATCTTTAAAAAGATGAATAAGCAAAAAGAAGTTTAAGAAGTTTCTATAGCTATCGAATGTATTTTTACTAATAGAAAATGAATCTTTACGCTTATTGTAAGTTATATATTTATTGAATATTGGAGCAACTCCAGTACTATCAGGGGTTGGGATATTAGGCATTCTAAAATAACTTTCATCAACCATATCTTTAGAATTTAAACTAAAACCACGATATCTTTCATAATCATCTAAAGTTGGAGCTTCTGGCCAACTTGTTATTAGGCCTGAGTTAATAATAAATTTCTTATATATAGTAGATATCATCATTCGATATTCATTAGAATTGCTAATTATATTTTGGTAAATAATAAAAGCGAGAATATAGAATGTAATATCAAAGCATGAATATTTAATTTCTTTTTTTGAAGAAAGCTTATAAAAAGCACCCTTATCTTCATCATATAAAGTATATAGTCTATTTATAATTTCTGTTGTCTTTTCTGAAAATGTTAGTATCTTTGTATGTTTATAAGATAAAGTTAAAACTATGGAACATAAAGAAGCTGTATCTAATGAATTAATATAATAATCTTTCTCATCAAATTTACACATAGCATAATCAGCAAGATCTATAATTAAATCTTTCAATTCAGCATTATTATCATTGTAGCTATACAGAATATTTAGTGATAATAAAACCTTACAAATTTCATCTAATGAACAATCATAAATTTGATCTTTAAAATCGCAGAACATCCTTAAAATTTGTTCTGAAAATTCCTTATATAAATCAGAAGATTCATCATTAGGATTTTTTATAGAATATAAGTAATATGCAATCATCATAAATGCCTGATCAGAGAATTTAAATTTTTTATCTTTGTCAACTAGATTAAAATTTTTAGCGTTATTTTCTAATATGTTCTTCTTATCTACAAACACACCTTCTCTGTTTCTTAAATGTGTTGAGTAAAAATCAAGCTGATCTTTTGCTAGATTTTTATATATTTCATTGATTGAATAAATACTTTTGTCTATATTTTCAAAACTTCTATAGTAATCCAATAATTCTAATAAGCACAATGACATTAATGCATTAGTACTTGGGTTAATTTCCTTTTTAAAAGTTTCTTCATCAAATCCGTTTGAATTTTTACTATGAATAAATGTTGGAGAAGCCTTTCTATACACACATAATAGTGGAGAAAAATTACTATTTGTGGTAATATCAATTGAGGAAGACAATTTATTATACTTTTTTATTTGAGAGACTAAACCGCATCTGGAGTTTAGTACAATAGTTTTTACTGCTTCTTTAGATAAATAAAAAAGTTGTCCGTTAATTTCCTTTTCAGAAAGGCTATTCATTCTAAAAAATGGCCCAATATATCTCAAATTTTTCACCTCTTAATTAATCCTTATATTAATATTATGAGTAGAGTGAGAATTTGTTGCATTATTTTTAAAAAAAGGAGAAATTTATATATATAAGCAATTATTAAAATGGAGGAATTATAAATGAGAAGTGACGGAAGAAAGAATGATCAAGTTAGACATGCAAAAATAACTAGAAATTATATAAAACATGCAGAAGGATCAGTTTTAATTGAAGTTGGTGATACTAAGGTAATTTGTACTGCATCAATAGAAGAGAAAGTTCCTCCCTTTTTAAAAGGTACAGGAGAGGGATGGATAACAGCAGAATATAATATGCTTCCGCGTTCTACTGCAACAAGAAAGCCTAGAGATATAGCGAGATTAAAAGTTGATGGTAGAACTATGGAGATACAAAGATTGATAGGTAGAGCATTAAGATCTGTTGTGGATTTAAAGGCATTAGGAGAAAAGACTATTTGGATAGATTGTGATGTAATTCAAGCTGATGGGGGAACAAGAACTACTTCTATTTGTGGTGCATTCGTTGCTTTAGTTGATGCAATGAATAAGCTTCATAAGCAAAAGCCATTTAAAGTATATCCTATTAGAAAATTTTTATGTGCAACAAGTGTAGGTATTGTTGGAGATGAAAAATTACTTGATTTATGTTACGAAGAAGATTCAACTGCAAGAGTTGATATGAATGTTATTGGAACAGACGAAGGTGAATTTGTAGAAATTCAAGGTACAGGAGAAGAAGCACCATTTAATAGAAAAGAATTAAATGAGTTATTGGATTTGGCTGAAAAGGGTATAAAACAAATGATACAATTACAAAAGGAATCTTTAAAAATGGATTCTTTATGGATTGGAACAGGAGAATAGTATGAAAAAAATAATTTTAGCTAGTAATAATCTAAAGAAAATAAAGGAAATAAAAGAAATACTTAAAGGATATCCATATGAAATTTATTCATTAAAGGATATGTCTATTGATATAGATGTTGAAGAAGATGGGTTAACTTTCGAAGATAATGCTAAAAAGAAGGCAATGGAAATACATCAATATTTATTAAATAAAGGTGAAAGTAACTTTATAGTTTTATCAGATGATTCTGGGTTAGAAGTAGATTGTTTAAATGGAGAACCTGGAGTTTATTCTGCTAGGTATGCTGGTGAACATGGTAATGATTATAAAAATAATCTTAAACTATTAGAAGAAATGAAAGCATTTAAGGGTGATGAGAGAAGTGCTAGATTCGTTTGTGCAATAGCAGTAGTATTTGAAGATGGTAGTGTTAAGATTGTAAGAGGAGAAGTTGAAGGTACTATTATAGAGGAGCTAAAAACAGAAGGTGGATTTGGATATGATCCATTATTCTTCTATAAAGGATTCAATAAAACATTTGGAGAAGCAACACCAGAAGAAAAGAATGCGATATCTCATAGAGGAAATGCTCTTAAAAAACTTAAAGAGATATTAATTTAATACAGAACATAATTGAAAAATATTACGAAGAAATATTTTTAATTAAGAAATTAAGTTTTAAACAGCACTTCGCTAGTTTAAATCTGAATTTCTTAATTCTAAATTGCTTCGTAATTTAGAGAGTTTATAGTGAAGAGATGATTATAGTGCTTATTGCAGTAATAAGTGATTCTCATGGCAATAGAAATAGTATAAGTAAGATAAAGAAGAAGATAAGTAATGCACAAGTACTTATATTTTTAGGTGATGGAGAAAATGACCTAAATGAGATTACAGAAGAATTCAATGGAGAAGTATACGCTGTTAGAGGAAATTGCGACTTTAATGGCAAATATCCAGAAGAAATGATAATAGAAATTCAAGGCAAGAAAATATTTATGTGTCATGGACATAAGTACGGTGTTAAATATGGATATAACTCTATTTATTATAGAGGAAAAGAGGTTGGAGCAGATATAGTTTTATTTGGACATTCTCATTTACCTATTATTGAGGAGTATGATGGAGTAACATTAATGAACCCAGGAAGTATTTCACATGGAATGGGTAGAATTAACAAGACTTTAGGATATATTGATTTAGTTGATGATAATGAGCCAATAATATATATAAAAGAGGTATAAAATAAAATTATAAAAAAAAATTAAAAAAGGTATTGACGAATTAAAAATCATAATGTAGAATAATCATTGTCGCTGCGAGATGTAGCAATGTGATTACCGGGGTGTGGCGCAGATGGGAGCGCGCGTGGTTTGGGACCATGAGGTCGCAGGTTCGATCCCTGTCACCCCGACCAGTTTAGTTAAATTAGACTTGACTTTTTTAAGTAAATCTGATTAACTGAATAAGAAATATGCGGGTATCGTATATCGGTAATACTCCAGCCTTCCAAGCTGGAAAGGTGGGTTCGATTCCCACTACCCGCTCCAATCAAGTTTTTCAAAAAAAGACTTGACATAAATAAAGAAATGTTTTAAAATAATAAACGTTCTTTGGTATAAGCGTGTTTAGCTCAGCTGGATAGAGCAACGCCCTTCTAAGGCGTGGGCCAGGAGTTCGAATCTCTTAACACGCACCACTTTTATGCCGGGGTGTGGCGCAGATGGGAGCGCGCGTGGTTTGGGACCATGAGGTCGCAGGTTCGATCCCTGTCACCCCGACCAATTTACTTAAAAAAGTAAATGTGGTTAACTAAATAAGAAATATGCGGGTATCGTATATCGGTAATGCTCCAGCCTTCCAAGCTGGAAAGGTGGGTTCGATTCCCACTACCCGCTCCATTTTAAAACATTAGGAACGAGCAGTACAAGGAAATGAGGAATGAGCACCAGAGTTTATTTATATAAATGAGGAGCGCAATGACGAAATTGACGCAGTAATGCAAAGTTAATAATGATTTAAATAAGCGTGTTTAGCTCAGCTGGATAGAGCAACGCCCTTCT
>ULRM01017241.1_pt1 | contig 11108 bp, 8 predicted proteins | sample 1955551 | NCBI WGS metagenome assembly ULRM01 (sample SAMEA4835686, study PRJEB28245) | human gut metagenome | biome: gut microbiome; material: fecal sample | place: Denmark | collected 2008
TAAAAGAATATAGCCAATCAGTAATTTTGTATTTAATTTGTTCATTTATATAGTTCCTCCTATCTATCTAATCCTCGAAAGAGTCAGCTCTCGTTACAATAGTTATTTTAGCATACTCTGTGAGAGAAAAGACATACAGCGGAAGATGTATTTTATGATTTAGTGAAATCCTAAGAAAAAAAGTATAAAATGCAAAAAAAGACCCGTCCTAATTGGGGGTAGGACGGGAAAGGAGTTAAAAATGAAAAAGTGTTTTGTTAGGGTTGTTTGTTGGTATGCTTAAATAATACAAGGAAGTTGTGAATTTTTTATGTCTATTTTTTTTCGAAAATGTAATTTTTTTCTAAAGCAATAAATTTTTTTCTTTGAAAAGGGTTTAACTAGAGAAGAAGGGGTGCGATTTTTATCATTTTAGGGTATGATAAACAAGAAAGGTTGGTGAAAGATATGTTAAATTATGAGGACTTCGAAGAAAAAACACTTCAACGTCGAGAAATTTTTAAAGGAAAGATTATTGATGTTTTTTTGGATGACGTGGCTTTACCGACAGGCGGCACTGCTAAACGCGAATTGGTTTTTCATTCAGGCGCAGTAGCTATGATTCCGTTAACCGCAGAAGGAAAAATCGTCTTAGTTAAACAATTTAGAAAACCCTTGGAACAAGTGATTTTAGAAATTCCGGCGGGAAAAATTGATCCTGGAGAAGAAAATCAACTGGAAACGACGGCTATGCGGGAATTGGAAGAAGAAACTGGGTATCGTGCAGGTCAGCTCACCTACATAAATTCAATGTATCTGTCACCAGGATTTGCTAATGAAAAATTGGCTCTCTATTTGGCAACGGATTTGCAGAAAGTCGAAAATCCGCGTCCTCAAGATGAAGATGAAATCTTGGAACTTTACGAGCTAACAATAGCTGAAGCCAAAGCAGAGGTGGCAAAAGGCACGATTTGTGATGCCAAAACACTTTTTGCTATACAATACTGGGAATTGTATTTACTGCAGAGACAGTTTAAGGAGGACACGCAATGAGCAAAGGTCCGTTAGTCACTCGGACAGAGCTTCGCAAACGCAGAGAAGCAGAAGAAAAAGAAGCGGAACGTCGTCAGCAAGAAGAGCAGAAGCTGGCGGAAAAAGCGTATAAGCGAAAAGAAAAAGAAATTTCGACGTTTTATCGTAAAGAAAAGAAAAAACAAAAACCGATCAACAAGTCACGAGTAGGAGAATACTCGAAGCGTCGAGAACGGAGTACTTGGTTAAACAAGGCAATTATTATTGTAGCGATTTTATTAGCCGTTGTGGCGTATATCGTTTTGAATTTATAGAAAAGAGGAATCACTATGAAAATTGGAATTATTGGAGCAATGGATCAAGAGGTCAAAATTCTAAAAGAAAAATTGACAGACACGATGTCATGGGAACGAGCAGGCGCTTTATTTGTTTCTGGTTCGTTAGGAAGACATGAGGTGATTGTGGTTCGTTCAGGAATTGGTAAAGTGGCCTCAGCTGTGACCACGACTTTATTGATTCATCAATATGGCGTAAATATGGTGATTAATACAGGTTCTGCTGGTGGTATCGGTGAAGGACTAAAAGTCGGCGATTTAGTCATTGCAGACAAATTAGCTTACTTTGATGTTGATGTCACTGGTTTTGGTTATGCCTATGGACAATTGCCTGGTGGTGTGCCTTTGTATTTTGAAACAAGTGAATACTTGCGGATGGAAATTGCGAAAGCTGCTGAAAAAACAGGTTTAGCTATTCGCAAAGGATTGATTGTTACTGGAGATACTTTTGTGGATAGCGCTGAGAAAATCGCCAAAATTAAGAAAGAGTTTCCTGAAGCCTTAGCTTGCGAAATGGAAGGCGCAGCAATTGGCCAAGCGGCTTCACAGTTCAATATTCCATTCTTAGTTGTACGGGCAATGAGTGATACAGCAGATGGCGAAGCAACTCAAAGCTTTGACGAATTCATCGATGAAGCTGGGAAAAAATCAGCCGAAATGGTTATTCATTTTGTCGAGAACTTAGTTTAAAAAGAGAAAGAAACAGCCATCATTTCATTGATGAAATGATGGCTGTTTCTTTTTGCTTGTTGTCATTTAATGAAAGGTTTTTAAATACTGCTCTTTTTGTTTGCGCGTTAATTTTTTAAAGGCGGCTTCGGCTTTAGTGGCCGCGCTACGTGTTTCAAATTTCTCTGTATGAATCATTTTGACTGGCCGTCGTTTGGCTAATCGTGTATATTTTGCACCAGTTCCGCTATTATGTTCGGTTAATCGACGTTCTGGCTCAGTTGTATAGCCACCGTAAAAGGAACCATCTTGGCAAAGTAAAACATAAAAATAATGGGATTTCTTATTCTCCATACAGCATAGCCTTCATTTCAGCTTCGTATTCGTTCTTTTCATTGTATGTAAAAAGAGGTGGTAACACACGAAAACCGTCTTTTTTGCCTTGTTTAATGCCTTCAATTAGTAAAACATTGGCTTCTTTGCCTGGCTTCGGATAAACAAACCGAGCTTTTTTCGGCGCAATATTGGCGTTTTCCATGGCATGTAAAATATCAAGGAAACGATCAGGTCGATGAACCATTGCGAGGCGACCATTTGTTTTTAATAAATCCGCTGACACAGTGACCACTTCTTGAAGAGACGTGTGAATTTCATGACGGGCAATCGCTAAATGCGGGTTTGGATTTTTTTGGCTAGTTGGTCGTTCTTTAAAGTATGGGGGATTACATAGTACTAAATCCACAGAATCTTTTTTGATGACTTCTGTCGCTTGTTTTAAATCACGTTCATACATCGTTACTTGTTTTTCCAATTTATTTAATAGAATACTTCGTTGACCCATATCTGCCAAACGAGGTTGTAATTCGATTTGGTCGATCTTTGCAGCTGTTTTCCGACTAACGAAGAGGCCGACCGCGCCATTGCCAGCACACAAATCGACAATCTTGCCTTTTTTTGGTAGTTGCGGAAAATTAGCCAATAAGACTGCATCAATGGAAAAAGAAAAGACTTCTTTGCTTTGAATAATTTGAATATCATCCGCATATAATTGATCAATCCGTTCGCCGGATAATAACATAGATTAAGAACCTCCAACTTTTCATCTGATTGTTCATGTATTATACTACTTTTAAACCCGTATGACAAAATCTGTTCCCTAGATTAGTAGGAACATGTTATTTCTCTGATTGATAGACGTAAAAAAAGCTTGTCAAAAGGTAGAGCTTTCGGCATACTAGAAAGCGGAGAGAAGAAAGGAAGAAAATTATGTTTTTTACATTTATGCGTGGCGTGGTTCGCGTCATTTTATTTGTGATTAATGGAAATGCACATTATGAAAATAAAGAAAAATTACCAAAAGACCAAAACTATGTCTTAGTTGCGCCGCATCGAACATGGTGGGAACCGCTGTATTTAGCTGTTGCTGGCAGTCCTAAGAAGTTTAGCTTTATGGCAAAAAAAGAGTTGTTTAAAAATCCTGTTTTACGTTTCATTTTAAAACATGCGAATGCGTTTCCGGTGGATCGTGAGAAGCCCGGTCCCAGCGCGATTAAAACACCTGTCAAAATTTTAAAAAATTCTGATTTGAGTTTGATTATGTTCCCCAGTGGCACGCGTCATTCCTCAGAATTAAAAGGTGGGGTAGCCTTGATTGCTAAAATGGGGCGAGTACCTATCGTGCCATCTGTTTATCAAGGTCCGTTAACTTTAAAAGAGTTGTTTAAACGTAAAAAAGTAACGGTTCGTTTTGGGGAGCCAATCGATATTAGCGATATTAAAAAAATGGATAAAGACGGTTTAGCTGAAGTGGAACGTCGGATGCAAGAAGCATTTGATCAGTTAGATAAAGAAATTGATCCAACTTTTAAATATGAATCAACAGAAAAAGAATAAAACAAACCGCTACAGAATAGGAATGTTACTGGCAGGTAGTCTCATCAAAAGATGATGCTCCCTGTCTTTTTTCTTGTGTTAAGAAAAAAGTTTGTTAAAAATCTAATTCTTCTGTCCGATTTTCTTAAAAAATACCAGAAATTTGTTATAATAATAAGAAGGACTTTTTTAGGCGGTGAAAAAATGAAATTTTTACATACAGCAGATTGGCATATTGGCAAAAAATTACATGGTTTTGATTTGTTGGCAGAACAAAGGGAAGCCTTTAAACAAATCTTAGCAATTGCGAAAGAAGAGCAAGTGGATGCTGTTGTGATCGCTGGAGATTTGTATGATCGCTCTGTTCCAGCAGTTGAAGCAGTCGAGATTTTTAATGAAATGATGATTCAAATGAATCTCAAAGAGCATTTCCCCGTGTTAGCTATTTCGGGAAACCATGATAGCAGTACTCGTTTAGAAACAGGAGGCCCTTGGTTTAACCAAACGCAATTTCATTTGAATACGCGTTTAGAACAAGCCTTTCAACCAATTGAAATCGACAAAACGCAATTTTATTTGTTGCCTTATTTTGAACCGATTGCGGCTCGCTTATATTTTGAAGATGAAACGATTCGAACGATTCAGGCGGCGATGGAAAAAGTTGTCGCGAAAATGCAAGAATCTTTTCTCCCCAACAAAAAACAAGTGTTAGTTAGTCATTTTTTTGTCGCTGGCAGTGAAAAAACTGATTCTGAAACAAAATTAACAGTGGGTGGTTTGGATGTTGTACCGACGGCTTTGTTAGAGCCTTTTGATTATGTCGCGTTGGGCCACTTACATGGAAAAAATGCGTTGCAGGCACCTAATGCTCGATACAGTGGCTCGCCTGTAAAATTTTCTTTATCAGAAATGACACAAGAAAAGGGTGTTTGGCTTGTTGAAACAGAAGCTGAAGTTCATTTTCAATTCCGTGCTTTGAAACCATTGCGAGACATTCAACAATTGACGGGCTCGTTTCAGCAGTTAACGGATCCCGCTTTTTATCAAGAAGTGAATCGGGAAAATTATTTACATGTCCAATTAACTGAACGAGCGATTATCCCCAACATGATGAATCAATTGCGAAAAATTTACCCCAAAATTATTGGGCTGGAACGTTTGAATGGTCGAGAAACAAGCAGCGGAAATCAGAAAAAAATGGTACAAATAGAACAACGCTCACCAGAAGAACATCTGCACGACTTTTTTAACGATGTGACAGGAGAGGCCTTGACAGAACAACAAGCACAATGGGTCCAAGAAGAACTGAGTACACTTAATCAATTAGAAAGAGGGAAGTAACAGGATGAAACCATTATCTTTAACATTGAAAAACTTCGGACCGTATATTAATGAAACCATTGATTTTACGAAGTTTGAAGATTCTTCACTTTTTCTAATTAGTGGAAAAACAGGGTCTGGGAAAACAACGATTTTTGATGGAATGAGCTATGCTTTGTTTGGTGAAAGTTCTGGGAAATTACGTTTAGGCAAAGAAATGCGTTCCACATTTGCTGACCCCTCAGAAGCCACTGAAGTTACTTTGCTTTTTAAACATAACGAGTATCTCTATGAACTGAACCGCCTTCCCGAACAAGAACTTTTTAAAAAACGTGGCACAGGAGTCCGTAAACAAAGTGCCAAAATTTCTTTAATTGTCAAAGATGCTCAAGGGAAAGAACTACGAGCCTATTCTAAAAGACGCGAAGTGGACGAACTCATTCAAGAATTATTGCATTTGAATGCCAATCAATTTGCTCAAATTGTATTGTTACCACAAGGAGAGTTTCGGACTTTTTTAATTGCTAAAAGTGATGAAAAAGAAAAGGTTTTGCGTAATTTATTCGGAACAGAATTGTATCAGTTGTTCAGCGAAAATTTAAAAGAACGCTTAAAAATTGCCAATCAAGAGATTCAAGAAACCCAGCAAAAAATTGAACTGAAAACAGAACAGTTGCATTGGTCAGAAGAACCTGAACCGACAATGACACTTTTTGAAAAACTTCAATTATTAGAAAGCCAACAACAAGAGGCTCAGCAACAACTATTAGTTGAAAGAGAACAAATTGCAACCTTAAAACAAGCCAAACAAGCAAAAGAGCAAGTTCGTTATGCTATTGAAGAACGACAAAACTTGCAACAGCAAAAAGAAGAATTACTGGAAAAGAAAGCAAAACAAGCTGAACAGGAAACCGTCATTGAGCGGCTAAAGGAACAGATTCAGCAATTAAAATGGAGCCAAAAACAGCAATCTTTAGCTGAAAAAGTCTTTGAAAAACGAAGCGAAAAACAACAAAAAGAGCAAGAAACAAAGTCCAAACAACAAGCTCTTATGGAAACGCAACAAGCATTGACAGATTGGCAAGCAATCATGAGTGAGTTGGAAGAACAACAACCATTGATTGCTGAAAAACAAGAACGTCTTCAAACGATTCAACGTCAATTACCACAATACCAAGAATATGAACAGTTAGCCCAACAACAAATAGCAGAACAAGCCAATTATCAAGCCATTCAAAAAGAGTATGAATCTTGCCAACAGGAAAAAACAACATTAGCGGATAAAGTGGCGACAGCCAAACAATTTATTGAACAAGAAGGAACACTTGAAAAAGCAAATTTTGAATGTTCTAGTGTAGCAGATCATTGGCAAAATTTTGTAGAACGTTGGCAAAAAAATCAAAAAGCTTGGCAAAAAATTAGTCAAAACCAAGGGGAATTGCACGAGCTGACACAACGGTTTGCTGTTGAACAGCAACAAAAAAGCGCCGAAGAAGCGAAGTTGCAGACAAAGAAAAGTCAATGGGCCTCTTTACAAATCCAACGATTAAGCTTGTTACTTGAAGAGGGGGAATCTTGCCCAGTTTGTGGCTCTTTAGAACATCCAAAACAACAAACTCATCAAGAAGTTTCCTTAGAAGAGATTGATCAAGCGGAACGGGAATTAACGGAAGTTGAAAAAACGGTTCAACGATTTACTGAAACGCTCTCTGCATTAGGGGCGGAAAAGCAACAGAAAGAAAGCCAATTACAAGAACAGGAAGCTGCGTATACTGAGGAACAAGAACAATTAGCAGCGCAGTTTGCTGACTTGCAGTTGCCGTTAACAGGACTAACTTTTTCACAAGTAACACCTGCAGAAATTGCGGAAGTTGAGTCGCAATTAGCTAAAGAAAAACAACAAATAGCACAAAAACTAACGGAAATTTCAGTCGAAAAGGACCGTCTGGCGGAACTAGAAGAACAAGTAGCTGAAAATTCTCAACGCTTTGAAGTGCTCCGACAACAAGTAGAAACAATGCAACAAAGTCTGGAAAGAATCACTATCCAGCAGCAAATGATTGCTAGCCAATTATTGGATGCAACCGTCACATACGAAGAAATGACCAAACAACAAGCTTTGCTTCAAGAAGAACTCTCTGCATTTGAACGTCAAAAAGAAAACGTGACGACACAAGGAGAAACCTTGAAGAAAGAAGAAATGATCCTTGAAAGTACGTTGACGCATTTGGAGAAAGAACAACAAACACTTCAACAAACAGTCGCACAACTTGAGAGTCAGTTAAAGGCAGTTTTAACGGAACAAGGCGTGACAGAGGACCAATTGACGGAGTGGTTGAAAGAGGTACCGACACTAGAAAGTCAGCAAGAACAAATTGCTTTATTTGAACAAGAGCAAACCCAACTGACTATCCAACTCGCTGAAATTGAGAAAAAATTATCTAGTGATACGTTCCCAGAATTATCTTTAATCACCACAGAAATTGAACAAATAACACAACAAATTGAAGAACAAGAAAAAAAATACTATCAACTGCATGAAAAAATGCTGAACAACCAACAGTTGGTTCAAGAAATTAATGCGCAAAGAACAACAATTGAAGACAAGTTTGAGGAAGTTGCTGCACTACAACAATTGGCAGATACGGTGAATGGCAATAATCCTAAAAAAATTAGTTTTGAACGGTATATGTTACAAACGTATTTAGAAAGAGTGCTGACAGTCGCTAATCAGCGTTTAGACCGCCTGACCAATAGTCGTTATCAATTTGAATTGAATCACGAAGCAGGCAGTTATCGGAATCAAACGGGGCTAGAAATCAATATTTATGATGACAATTCGGGGACGGTGCGCAGTGCTCACACGTTATCAGGCGGGGAAAGTTTTATAGCAGCGTTAGCTTTGGCACTTTCTTTAGCAGAAGTGATTCAAGAACAAGCCGGCGGAGTCTTAATTGATGCGTTGTTTATTGATGAAGGCTTTGGTTCCTTAGATGAAGAAGCATTGGAAATGGCAATGGAGGCGTTAGAAACGATTGAAAATGAAGGCCGCATGATTGGGATTATTAGTCATATTGGCGAATTAAAAGCACGAATTCCACAACAATTACAAATAAAAAGCAATGGGAATGGTCAAAGTACCGTTCACTATCAGCTAGCTTAGTAGAAGAGGAGGTGAGTCGATGAAATGGAGTATTCCAGAGCGAATCGTTGAACAAGGACGCGAATATATGCAAGAAGGCCGGGTCTTATCTATCGTTCAAAATCCAGAAAAAAGGATCTGGTTGTCTGAGGTTTTAGGGGAAGAACTTTATCTTGTTGAATTGGATGGTACCGCCAAAGAACAAGATGTTTGTGAATGTCAATATTGGATGGAACATGGCTATTGCAAGCATACAGTGGCAGTTGAACTGGCACTGAAACAACGAGGCGTGTCAAGAATTATTCAAGCGAATCAAACAGTCAGTTTTGAGAAAACAAATCGATCAACAGCTGAAATGTTTACCAAAGGCTTTGCCAAATTAAGCAAAGCTTCTGCCGAAGTTCCCTTGCAGCCTTTACGTTTAGAATTTCATTTAGATGTGATTGAAACGAATAATTACTATCCAGAATTGTCAACGATTGGCCTTTCTTTAAAAATTGGTTTGGAAGGCACCAAACCTAAAACATATATTGTGAAAAATATTGGTGATTTTTTACAAGCATATGAAAAAGAAATGACCTTTATGGTGAATAAACAACACCAATTTACTTTGCTACATGATTCTTTTTCAATGGAGATTCAAGAAATTTTAACAGAACTTGCGGCAATTTATCATACCAGCCAATTATTAGGTGCAAACGGTATTCAAGTTAAAGGGAAAATCGACAAACGTTATCTATTATTACCAATTGATCGCAGTCAATCGTTAGTTGAAAAAATGAATCGAACGGGTCAGTTTATATTGACCAATCAAACTCATAAGTATCGCTATCTAACGTTCAAAGAAACCAGTTTGCCACTTACGTTTACAGTCCAAAAAACCGAGGAACAAAGCTTCAAATTAACTATTCAGAATCCTATTACAACGTTTCTAGCCCACTATCACTGGGCGATTGCGGATCAAACGGTTTATTTACTAACAGAAGAGCAGGAAGCCATCTACACCACGTTACTTCAATTAATGAAACGCTTGGAAGAGCCGTCAATTATTTATGAAAAAGAAACAGTTTCTGATTTATTTAGTGAAGTGTTACCATTATTGGAAAAAATTGGTCGAGTGTCTGTTGAAGAATCAGTTGAAGAACTAGTCGTCCATCATCCTTTAAAAGCAGTCTTTATTTTTAAGAAAATTAAAGGTCGGATTAATGCTCGAATTGACTATCACTATGGAGAAGTCATTTTCTCGACAAACCCGAAATATGCTCAATTACCTGAAGTCAATCAAGAAATCGTTCGAGATAAAGCAAAAGAAACAGCAATTAAGCAGCAATTTCAACAGTTTGCCTATCAGCAAACAACCACAGGCTTTGAAAAAGTCTTACCTGCTGGGGAGTCCTTGTATTATTTCTTTAAATCCGAAGTACCAGCTTTCCGTCAATTAGGAGAAGTTCGGATGGGACGGAAATTACGGGAATTGTATTTAGATGCCCAGCATCATCAACCAACGATTGAAGTTGCGGAAGGGGATTCTTGGTTGGATATTCGGTTTGATGTCACTGGCATTGATGAAACCGAAATCGATGCAGTATTGACTAGTCTGCTACGTAATGATGCTTTTTATACGTTAAAAAGTGGTGAAATTCTTGCTTTTGACTCAGAGGAATTTTTCCATACAAGTGCAATTTTAACGAAGCTACGAAAAAATATGCATCAAGAAGACAATGTCATTCATGTGCCCAAAAATCAAGGTCTCATGATCGAAAGTTTATTAGAAGACAACGAGCGGGCACATTTTTCAGATTCCTTTAAAAAAATGGTCACGGATTTAACACATCCAGAAAACTTTGAAGCGCAAGTCCCCAAAACCTTACAAGCAACGTTACGCCATTACCAAGAAACAGGGTATAAATGGCTGAAAATGCTTAGCCATTATCAATTTGGCGGTATTTTAGCTGATGAAATGGGTTTAGGGAAGACACTGCAAACCATTACCTATTTACTTTCGGAAAAAGAAGAAGAGCGCTTGAAAGGGACAGCTTTGATTGTCGCTCCTGCAAGTTTAACCTATAACTGGTTAGCCGAAGTCAAACGTTTTGCGCCAACCTTAAATGTTCAAGTGGTTTCTGGCAATCGCCAAGAACGAGCAGCGCTTTTACAAAATAGCACCGAAGATATTCTGATTACTTCTTATGCAAGTATGCGACAAGATGTTCAGCTTTATCAGGAAATGCGTGTCGGCTATTTGATTCTAGATGAGGCCCAAATGGTTAAAAATAGTGGGACTAAAACGGCGCAAGCCTTAAAAAGTTTAAAAGTACCACAACGTTTTGCATTAAGTGGCACACCAATTGAAAATAATTTAGATGAACTGTGGTCAATTTTCCAAATGATCTTACCGGGATTGTTCCCAGGCAAAAAAGCCTTTCGAGAAATTAAGCCGGAAGAAATTGCCAAAATGATTCAACCATTCATTTTACGACGAGACAAGAAAACGGTGCTCGCAGACTTACCAGAAAAAATTGAAAATAATATGTACAGTGTCTTAACAGAAGAACAAAAAACGGTTTATTTGGCCTATCTAAAACAAATGCAAGCAGATGTCAGTCAAATGGATCAGGCGACCTTCAAGAAAAATCGCATGAGTATTTTAGCAGGCTTGACCCGTTTACGACAAATCTGTTGCGATCCGCGTTTGTTTATTGAGGATTACACGGGAGGTTCTGGCAAAGTGGAACAAGTCAAAGACTTTTTAGTGGCTG
>ULRM01006060.1_pt1 | contig 11014 bp, 7 predicted proteins | sample 1955551 | NCBI WGS metagenome assembly ULRM01 (sample SAMEA4835686, study PRJEB28245) | human gut metagenome | biome: gut microbiome; material: fecal sample | place: Denmark | collected 2008
CTAACGTTTCCGACTGAGTTTTATCAATTTGTTTCTGGAATCCTGTTGAAAGAGAAAGGACAATCGCAATACTGATAATTCCGATACTTGAAGCAAAGGCGGTTAAAAAAGTTCGCCCTTTTTTAGTGCGGATATTATTAAAAGATAAACGCAGCGCAGTCGTGAATTTCATTTTGGTGCGTTTCAATTCGAAAGGTTCTTTTTTTTCATGTTCAATATGAGGACGCGAGTCATGACGAATTTGGCCATCTGAAAATTCAATAATTCGATCAGCGTATTCGTGAGCTAATTCAGGATTGTGGGTCACCATAATAACTAATTTTTCTTTCGAAAGTTCTTGGATAAGTGCCATAATTTGCAGACTGGTTTCTGAATCCAATGCACCAGTTGGTTCATCACAAAGTAAAATATCGGGATCATTAGCTAAAGCGCGAGCAATGGCAACCCGTTGCATTTGACCGCCAGATAATTGGGAAGGTTTTTTATGGATATGGTCCTTCAAACCGACACGGATGAGTGCATCTTCGGCTTTTTGGCGTCTTTCTGCTTTTGAAATACCACTCAGTGTCATACCAAGCTCAACATTATCCAAAATCCCCTGATGACTAATTAAGTTGTAACTTTGAAAAATAAAACCAATTGAGTTATTCCGATAAGCATCCCAGTCGGCTTCTTTAAAATTTTTTGTTGATTTGCCGTTAATGATTAAGTCACCAGAATCGTAATTGTCCAATCCGCCAATCACATTCAACATCGTCGTTTTACCAGAGCCGCTGGGACCCAGAATGGCTACAAATTCTTGTTTTCGAAAAGCGACAGAGACGCTATCTAAAGCTTTAGTGGTCGTTCCGCCGACAGTATAATATTTTTTTATCTCTTTGAGTTCTAGCATATTTTTCGCATCCTTCTTCCAATTTATCAACAATACAACCTTAAGTTAGTGTATAACGTAACATAATAGTTAACAAAAATCAATCATTACCATTTGATAATCAAGTGAATTTAGTATACACTAGGTGGGAAACGAGGGAGAACATATGGATAAAGAGAAGCATTCATCAAATTTAGATATTAGTGTCTTTACTGAAATTTTTTCATATATGAGCCAATTGCTTTTTAAAGACCTAGACTTGGAGGATCTAAAATTAACCAAGTTAGACATGTTAATTTTATTAATTGTGGCAACAAATGAAGGAATTAGTATGACGGAGTTAGCCAACCAAGTAGGAACGTCGAAAGTTCAAGTGAGTCGCTCTATTGCGGGGTTAGAAGAACGAGCGATTGTTCAACGTCGCCATAATCAAGAAAATCGCCGCGTGGTTAATGTTTATACGACAAAAGAAGGCGAGAAGCTCTTTAAGCAAAAAGAAAATCAAGTAAAACAGCAACTATCTGAAACGCTTAGTGTTCTTTCCTTAGAGGATTATCAAGAGGTCAATCAACACTTTTTGGCGGTCATGAAAATTTTGTCCAATTATCAAGCGCTACGAAGAAAAACGTGTAAGGAAAACAACGCCAAAAAATAAAAAACATCGTTTGGCTATAAACCAAACGATGTTTTTTCTAGCCTTTGACAGAGCCAGAAGTCACGCCTTCTACATAGAAACGTTGCATTAATATAAATAAAATAGTAATTGGAATGGCAATTAGCACACATCCTGCTGTAAAAGCCATGAATAGTGAATTGGCTGTTGATTTGGTCATCATCGAAAAGAGACCAATCGCAACGGTGTAATTTTCAACTTTATCACCCATAATAACTTTTGCGAAAATAAAATCCATCCAAGGGCCCATGAAGGCGGTTAAAGAAGTATAGACAATAATTGGTTTCGACAATGGCAACGTAATTTTTGTGAAAATTTGCCACTTGTTGGCACCGTCAATCATAGCCGATTCGTCTAAAGCCATCGGAATGGTATCGAAGAACCCTTTGGCGATGTAAAAACCTAGCGCCGAGCCTGCAGAGTAAACCAGAATTAAAGCGAATAAACTTTCAGTTAAATTTAAGGCTTTTAAAATATAGTAAACGGCAATCATACTCATAAAACCAGGGAACATATTTAAAACGAGCGCCACTTTTAAAAATGGTTTTCTTAAGCGGAAACGCAACCGGGACAGCGCATAAGCCATTGCGATTGTAATGAAAGTTGATAACAGACAGCTTGCGATGGAAACGAACAAGGTGTTCAAAAACCAACGGACAAAGGGGAAGTTGCCAGTCTGATTTGTTAATAATACTTTATAGTTTTCTAAAGTGAATGTTTTGGGAATGATATAGGGAACAAATGCACCGCCTTCGCCACGAAAACTTGTTAAGATAATCCACACAATGGGGAACATCCAAAAAACTGCTAAAATGGTTAGAATGATGTAAACGCTGGTAAGTGCAGTGCGTTGTTTTTTCTGGTAACTTTTTGCTTTAGCCATAAGTTACGCCTCCTTAAATGAATTCGTCCGTGTATAGGCAATTAAACTGAAGACTGCGGAGAGAATGAAGATTAAAATACCAATCACAGAGGCTAAATTGTAATCCATTGTATCGACAGTCAATTTGTATAGCCAGGTAACTAAAAGGTCAGTTGAGCCTGCACCGTAGAAGTTAGAATTGGCTGGACCACCGCCTGTTAATAGATAAATGACATTGAAGTTATTGATGTTGCCAATAAACTGTTGAATCAGCGCCGGGGTCATCACAAATAGAATTTGTGGAAACGTAATACTTTTAAAAATTTGCCATTTATTGGCACCGTCAATTCTAGCAGCTTCAATTTGATCTTCAGGGAGATTTTGGATAATCCCTGTAGAGATTAACATCGTAGCAGGAATACCAATCCACATATTGACAACAATAATGGTTAATTTTGCCCAATTCGGATCTGTTAAGAAGGGAATAGAAGAATCGATTAAGCCCCAATTTAACAACAGAGCATTGATAGGTCCAGAACCATTTAAGAGGTTTCGCATAATTAAAAGTGAAACAAACGGAGGTACGGCCATCGTGATAACAAAAATAGTCCGCCAAAATGCTTTATATTTTAAGCCTTTTGTATTGATAAGCAAGGCTAAAATGATTCCAAAAAAGAAACAAGTTGCGGTTGCGAAAACAGCCCAAATCAAGGTCCAGCCAAGTACTGGAAAGAACGTTAAAGCCATATCGCCTGTGATTACATTACCTAGATTTGCCAATCCAACCCAAGTAAAAAGGTTTTTCGGTGGCAGATGGTTATGGTCGTAGTTAGTAAAGGCAATTGAAATCATATATAACAACGGCAAGATGGTAAAGAAAAGAACGCCTAGTAAGGGGATCGTCATTAAAGTTGCATGGAAACGTTCGTTTAACAAGCTACGTAAATCATCCATAGTTGTTGGAATTTTTTTGCCGGCTGTCTTTAATTCATATAGGTGACGGGCGCTTTTTAAATTGATTACATATAAAATGATTAGCGATAAACAGACTAAAATTGCTGCAATTCCGAATAATAATAAGAGCATTGAATTATCGCCTTCTTTTAGAACTTCAATCCCTAAAGAATCATCATATACTAATCCTTGCTGTTGGGTCCCTAGTGTTCCTAGCATCATTAATGCGTGGAAACCATTACGGATTAACCAATAGATAAAGCCAATTTCAGCTGTTAAAAAGATGATTCCCTTTAACCACTGCTTGTTGGCGAAGTTTGCAGCACCCATAACTAAAAAAGATAGTTTTGTAGCGAAGTCGCCTTTTTTAAAGACCTCTCGAAATGACGTCTGGGCTTTCTTTTTCTTGAACATCTTCGTTCACTCACTTTCTACTTAAATAAAAAAGATAGAGGAAATGGGACAGCAGATTGAAGCTCGTCCCATTTCTTTACTCTTTTTATTCTTTTGCTTCTTTTGATGTGTCTTGGACTAATTTATCTAATTTTGCTTGATAATCCGCAGGTTTGATATTGCCTTTGTACGTATCATTGATCACTGCATCCATCGCAGGCCAGAATGAAACGATTTCTGGGATTTTTGGCATTACCACAGAGTGGGTTGGTTGCGCCATTTCTAAGATAGCTTTTGCAACAGTATCTTGTGTAATTTCTTCGTTTGTTTGTAATTTTTTGTTTGAAGGGACAAAGCCGATTTCTTTAAAGTAAGTCATTTGTGCTTTTTCACTGGTTAAATAGTTTGCTAATGTCATTGCGGCCAATGGTGCTTGTGTTTGTTGGTTGACAGCAAAACTACGAACGCCCAAGAAAGCTTTCATTTGTTTTTCTCCATTGCCAAAATCAATGGTTGGATAGGCAGCAGCCCCCATTTTGTCGCCAAGAGCTTTTTCTACATCGTTTTTAGACCAAGGACCAGAAAGGAAGGCATCCGTTTTGCCAGAACCTAGATTAGACAATGCTTCTGTATTTGATTGGATCACACCAGGATTATTTTTTTGATCGGCAATCCATTGTAATACTTCTATACCTTGTTGGTTGTTAAAGTTGGTACCTTTTGGATCTTCGCCATTTTCACCATATAAGTAATCGCCGTTACTCATAAATAGAGGACCGAAGATATAATTTGCGCCATCTTCGCCAAAATTGGTACCGATTTTGCCTTTTTCAGTTAAAGACTTCCAAGTTTTGATTTCCTCTGGAGAATACGTATCTTTGTTATAATAAAGAACTTGTGACTCTACGGCATAAGGGTAGGCATAGACTTTGTCTTTCCAAGTGACTCCTGCGACTGCCGAGTCGATATTGTTTTCTTTGACTTCTTTTTCATATTTTGTGTTAGGGTAAATCAGACCAGCTTCTGCCATTTGACCAATTTGATCATGTGGCATCATGAAAACATCTGCGGCAGCTTTAGGATCTTTTGCAATGTCTTTTTTAGCATCTGCCGAATTTCCAGCAGTTAAGTTAACTTTAATATCGGGGTTTTCTTTTTCAAAATCGGCGACAACTTTTTTAAAGACGCCCATATATTCAGTATCAACCCATAATTTTACGTCACCAGCTGCTTTGTTTGCTGAACCGCTTTCATTTTCAGCTTTCGTTTTTTCTGCGCCACCACAGGCAGTAAGTAAAACCGCGGAAGCACTTAAAAGGATACCGCCCATTAAAATCTTTTTCCAATTCGCTTTCATTTTTGAACCCTCCAAAAATTATTTTTTACAAGTCTTATTATGCAACCGATTGCGGAAATAATCAAGTGTTTTTCATCGAGAAAGTTAAAAAAGTTTTTTTGTTATAAATAACATACTGTTTGTTTAAAGTGGTGTATACCACTAATTAAGCATTTTAAATAAAAAAATAAAAAAGGGTATACAAATGCAATCGTTTGCGCTAAAATGTGTTCGAGTATTAGAAAATACACGAAAAGCGACAATTAAAGGAGAGAATTAAATGAACACTGCTGCAATCTACCATCGTCCAGAAAGTGAATTTGCTTATCTTTATACAGAAGAAACAATGCATATTCGTTTGCGTACGGCAAAAGGCGACATTGCCTCTGTCCAATTAGTGCAAGGAGATCCTTATCTTTTAGGGAAAGAAAAGTGGTACCAACAGTCGTTAACCATGGAGAAGTTAGTATCTACGGAGTTATATGATTACTGGTTTATTGCATTAAGTGCAAAATTTAAACGCCTTTCATATGCTTTTACTTTAGTAGGGACGGATGGCTTGACGGCGTTTTATGGCGAACACGGCATTTATCCTTTAGAAGAAAAGTATTTAGCGATGGCGAATAATTATTTTCGGATGCCGTATTTTCATGAAATTGATCGTTTTAAAGCACCTGAATGGGTAAAAGAAACGGTTTGGTATCAAATATTTCCAGAGCGTTTTGCAAATGGTGATCCCGCCAATGATCCTGAAGGGACGTTGCCGTGGGGATCTAAAAGACCAGATCGACAAGATTTTTTTGGTGGAGATTTGCAAGGGGTGCTAGATCATCTTGATTACATTGAAGATTTAGGTGTTAATGGCTTATATTTTTGCCCGATTTTTGAAGCGTTTTCTAATCACAAATATGATACGATTGATTATTTAAAAATTGACCCAGCTTTTGGTGATGGCGCTACCTTTAAGCGTTTAGTCGAAGAGTGTCATCGACGGGGCATTAAGATTATGTTGGACGCCGTTTTTAACCATATGGGGGACACTTCGCCTCAATGGCAAGATGTGTTAAAAAATGGCCAGGACTCAATTTATGCCGATTGGTTCCACGTAAATGAGTTTCCAGCTAGCTATGAAGAAAGTGCTGATTTTGAAGAAGCAAGCAACATTACCTATGATACTTTTGCATTCACTCCGCATATGCCTAAATTAAATACAGCAAATCCAGAAGTGCAAGCCTATCTTTTAGAAATTGCTCGTTATTGGATTGAGGAATATGATATTGACGCCTGGCGTTTAGATGTGGCAAACGAAGTGGATCATGCGTTCTGGAAAAAATTCCGGCAAACATGTGATGACGCAAAAGAAGATTTTTATATTTTAGGAGAAATTTGGCACTCGTCGCAAAGCTGGCTCCAAGGAGACGAATTTCATGCAGTGATGAATTATGCATACACAGATGCGATTATGGGCTACTTTGTCAAGCAAGAACTGTCCTTGGAAAAGATGCTTTCTGAAATGAACAACCAGTTAATGCTCTATCGACAACAAACGAATCAAATGCAGTTTAATGTTTTAGATTCCCACGATACACCACGCTTATTGCATGAAACGAAAGAGGATAAAGAGCTGATGCGCCAAGTATTAGCGTTTACGTATATTCAACCAGGCGTCCCTTGTCTTTACTATGGTGATGAAATTGGTATGACAGGTGATATGGATCCTGATTGTCGTCGTTGTATGGTTTGGGAGGAAAATCAGCAAGATTTGGATTTGAAGGAATTTGTAAAATCATTGATTGCCCTTCGCAAAAAGTATGCGGCTGTTTTTTCTGGTGGAACAATCGATTGGACAGGCACTTCTTTTGAAACGGGGTTGATTAGACTCGCTTGTCGTTTGGATGAACAAACGATCTATGGGATTTTTAATACTGGCCAAGAGACACAATTTGTTGATAGAACTGATCGAGAAGTTTTGCTAAGTTCTTCTATCGAAACTGCTTCAGAACAGATAATGGTTTTACCAAAAGGTTTTCTTTTATATCAAGCATAATAATTAAGCAAAGGAATGTGAAGAAGAATGGAAAAACATTGGTGGCAAGAAGTCGTGGTTTATCAGATTTATCCTCGCAGTTTTAAGGATAGCAATGGAGATGGCATTGGAGATTTACCAGGAATTATTGAAAAATTGGATTATTTGGAAACGTTAGGCATTGGGGCTATTTGGTTATCACCAGTTTATCAATCACCCAATGATGACAATGGTTATGACATTTCTGATTATGAAGCGATTATGACAGAGTTTGGGACGATGGCGGATATGGATCGTCTAATTGAGGAAGCGAAAAAGCGAAAGATTGAAATTATTATGGACTTAGTGGTTAACCATACCTCAGATGAACATCGTTGGTTTATTGAAGCGAAAAAAAGCAAGGAGAACCCCTACCGAGACTATTATGTATGGGCTGATCCTGCTTCAGATGGCGGTGTGCCTAACCGATTGAAATCTGCATTTTCGGGTTCGGCGTGGACGTTTGATGAAGCGAGTGGGCAATACTATTTGCATTTGTTTAGTAAAAAACAACCAGATTTAAATTGGGAAAACCAACAAATGCGTCAGTCGGTTTACGAGATGATGAATTTTTGGATTGATAAAGGAATTGGCGGTTTCCGTTTAGATGTAATTGACTTAGTGGGTAAAATTCCAGGAGAAGAGATCACCGCGAATGGGCCTCATTTACATCTTTATTTACAAGAAATGAACGCCGCGACATTTGGCGGCAAAGAGCTGTTAACTGTAGGTGAAACATGGGGGGCCACACCTGAGATTGCAAAAATGTACTCTAGTCCAGAGCGTCATGAATTATCTATGATTTTTCAGTTTGAACATATGAGCTTGGATCAACAACCAGGTAAAGAAAAATGGGACCTTCAGCCAATGGAAGTTGCCAAGTTGAAACAGGTTTTTGCAAAATGGCAAACAGAATTAGGAAATGATGGCTGGAATTCTTTGTTTTGGAATAACCATGATTTACCGAGAATGATTTCACGTTGGGGAAATGATCAGGAATATTGGTTGGAAAGTAGTAAGTTATTCGCTATTTTACTGCACATGATGAAAGGCACACCTTATATTTATCAAGGGGAAGAAATTGGTATGACCAATACGCCGATTACAGATATTCGTGAAGCGCGGGACATCGAAACGATTAACATGTACCATGAGTATCTAGAAAAAGGATATTCTAAAGAAGAAATTTTGCTGAAAATTAATACTAAAGGTCGTGATAATGCACGCCGGCCTATGCAGTGGACCGCTGAAAAAAATGCTGGCTTTACGACGGGTACACCTTGGATTGATGTTAATCCCAATTATCAAACGATTAACGTCGCTGCTGCTTTGGCAGATAAAAATTCACTATTCTATACGTACCAAGAAATGATTCGTTTGAGAAAAGAACATCCTTTAATCGTTTGGGGCAACTTTGAATTGCTGGAAACAGTGGAGGAAGTGATCAGTTTTTATCGTACCTATGGTGAGGAACGCTGGCTTGTTGTAACGAACTTTTCTGACAAAGTTCAGCCATTTTCTGCAGACGTTTCTGTAGAACAAGTAATGATTGAAAATATGCCGACAGATGTCACTGCTTTAGCAGACTATTCGTTAGCGCCTTGGCAAGCATTTGTTGTGAAAGTGAGTCAATAAGATGGACCAATGGTGGAAAAATGCTGTCGGTTATCAAATTTATCCTCGGAGTTTTAAAGATAGCAACGGGGATGGCATTGGTGATTTGCAGGGAATTATTGAGAAATTACCGTATTTAAAAGAACTAGGGGTCGATTTTTTATGGTTAAATCCGATTTACACTTCGCCAAACGTTGACAATGGTTATGATATTGCGGATTATCAAGGGATTCAGCCAGAGTTTGGTACGATGGAAGATTTTCAAGAACTTTTGGACCAAGCGCATCAATTAGGTTTGAAGATTATTCTTGATTTAGTGGTCAATCATACCAGTGATCAACATCCGTGGTTTGTTGAAGCGAAAAAAAGTTTAGATAATCCGTATCGTGAGTATTATTTATGGGCCGATGCGACACCAGATCGTATGCCGAATGAATGGCAAAGCTTTTTTGGTGGCTCGACTTGGACGTATGACGAAGGTACAAAGCAAGCATATTTTCATGTGTTTGCAAAAGAGCAACCTGATTTGAACTGGAAAAATCCTAAAGTTCGTGAAGAGATTTATGCGATGATTCGCTGGTGGTTAGATTTGGGAATTGATGGTTTCCGATTGGATGCGATTAGTCATATCCAAAAAGAACCTTGGGATTTTAAAATTACCACGAATCCGTGGGCTCCATTTATGAATGTAAAAGGCATTGAAGACTATATGCTGGATTTGAAAGCTATTTTTGCTGAGTATGACATCATGACAGTGGGGGAAGCTAGTGGCGTTTCAAGTAAAAAAGCGGTGGAATGGACCAATGATGCGGGCTATCTGAATATGATTTTTGAATTAGAGCACAATGTTCGAGAAGGAAAGCCAGGAGAAGAACGGTTAAATATTTTAGGCTATAAAAAAGTAATGGCTCGCTGGCAAAAGCATTTAGGGACAGAAGGCTGGAATGCATTATATGTAGAAAATCATGATAATCCCAGAATCAATTCAATTTTAGGCAATGAAACCTCTCATTCTGCTAAGGCGATTGGAACAATCGCCTTGCTCTTGCGAGGAACACCGTTTATTTATCAAGGACAGGAAATCGGCATGGTTAATTATCCGTTTCAACAGATTGACGAGTTAGATGCTAAAGATTCTCATAACCATTATCGTTTGCTTATAGAAAGTGGCTACGATGCGAAACAAGCATTAAAAGAAGTGGCGCATTGGACGCGGGACCATTCGCGTACGGCTATGCAGTGGACGAGTCAAGAGGCAAGTTCATTCACCTCGGGGCATCCGTGGTTAGCAATTCATCCCAATTTCAAAGAAATAAATGTGGCTGACCAAGAAACGGATGCGCAATCCGTGTTGAATTATTATAAAAAGTTAATTGCGTTGCGGAAAGACAATCCGGTCTTTACAGATGGACAGTTTGAACTATTAGCGCCCAATCATCCGTCTGTTTTTGCTTTTTTAAGAAAAACAACTGAGGCAACAGCGTTAGTGATTGTCAATTTAAGTGGAGAAAAGTGCCAATTTGACTTGCCGAATAAATTACTAGGCAGAAAGTGGCAACAATTATTAGGGAATCAAGATTTTACGGTGAAGAAACGGATGCAGTTAGCACCTTATCAGGCAGGCGTCTTCCAATAACTGATTTGTTCTATAACGAGTGCAAGAGGCTTACTTTTAAGTGGGGCTCTTGCACTCGTTTTTAGGAACTTCAACAACCGAGAGACTTCATAAATAATTGAATTTTTACAGAAATGCGTTATACTTACTTTGGGTAAGTTATTTAATTTTTATGAAAGTAGGGGGAAATGATGCCGAAAACACGTGTAGAAGCATTTACAGATGCAGTCATTGCGATTATTTTAACGTTATTAATTTTAGAATTAAAAATTCCTGAAAAAGCAGATTGGTCTGCTCTGACTCAATCTGGACACAAAATCATTATTTATTTAATTAGTTTTGTTACTTTATTAATTTACTGGAACAATCATCATCATTTATTTCAAAGTGTCCGTAAAATTGATGGACGTGTCCTTTGGATGAATAATTTTCTAATTTTGACGTTGACGTTTTTCCCGTTTGTTACTGGTTGGGTAGGTGAACATCCGTTTTCTTGGCCGCCACAAGCTTTGTATGGCTTAGTAGTATTAGGAGCTGATGTTGCTTATTATCTAGTGGTGCGGGCATTGATTCAGGCAAATGGGCCCAAATCCGAAGTACAACGTTTGTTTGGCCACTATCCAAAATTAAC
>ULRM01010981.1_pt1 | contig 10913 bp, 9 predicted proteins | sample 1955551 | NCBI WGS metagenome assembly ULRM01 (sample SAMEA4835686, study PRJEB28245) | human gut metagenome | biome: gut microbiome; material: fecal sample | place: Denmark | collected 2008
TGTAAGTTAACTTAAAGGATGTGATATATATGGAAAACATAAAAAAATCATTTTCTGAAAATAAAATCTTTGTTATAACACTATTAATTTGTGCAATAATAACTTCATCTATGATGTTATTATTACATAAACGCAATAATTCTATTTCTTATACTGCTGATAATAATGATATTGTTATTGAAGATACCGCCTTAAAAAATTTCGAACCTTACATTACTGAATTATCAGAAATAAATTTATCATTAAAAAAATGTATTAATGGTGTAACTATAAATAGTAAATCAGCATCTAGCATATTAAATGATAATTTGAAACAATTAAAGGAATTAAAGGAAAAGGTATCAGCCGTAGTAATCGCAAATAATAATACTCCTAACATAATTCCAAAACTAATTTCATGTATCGAAAGCACAGAAAACTTATACAGTTACTGCATTGATGTTTTATCTTATACTAGCAATTTATCTACATCTGAAATTACTTCTGAAATACTAATTCTAAAAGAAAACTGTGAAAAAAGTTATGATGATTTATCTCCTTATGGCTTTTATCTAACCTTTCCAGAGGAAAGTGAAACCTTTTTAGATAATCTAATTGGCTACTTAAATACTTTGGAAAAATTAAATAAAGAAGAATCAATTAAAACAACTCAATACAATTCATATATTGAAAAATTGACTAAATGTAGCAACGAATTTTATGAAATATTAGATGATTTAGAACCTGCTATAAATTTAATAAGAAAAGAAAATAGATCTTTAGATGTAATTCTTAATGATATTAAAGAAAAAGAAAATACACTTGAAACTATAAAGAAAGATTTTAATTACTCTTCAATACCAGAGGGTTGTATGTCTTATTATAATAGCTTAAATAATACTTTTACTTTATATTCAACTTACTTAAATTCTTTAAAAGTTGCTGTTATATATGAGAAATCTTCACCTAGTTATGAGGAAAATAAAGAAACTATAGATAAAAACTACGATAATGCCTACTCTAAGTATGATGATGTAAAAACTTCCTTCGAATCATTATTAAACTCTTTCTGATAATGTTTTGTATTATTTTAAATTTTCTGGGTAAAATATATCTCGATTGGGTTATTCCAAAAGGAGGTTTTTTTATGAAACTTGGAAAATTCTTATTTTGTATTATTCTAACCCTATCTCTTTCAGCACTTGACTTAAGCTTATCAAATTTATCTACTACTAAGGTAAGCGCAAGTACAAGAATAGAAAATAATTTATTAAATTTAGAAAATAACGGAAATAACTATATAAATTTATCTGATGAAGAATATGTAGAAGTTTTTAAAGATAACAATCAAATGCTTTATTTAACGCAATCAGATATTTATTTAATGTCTCAAGTTGTATATGCTGAAAGTAAGGGTGAACCCTATGAGGGAAAAGTTGCTGTTGCATCAGTTATATTAAATAGGGCTCTTAATAATGGGTTTCCTGATACTATACAAGGTGTTATATTTCAACCAAAAGCTTTTTCTTGTATAGTTGATGGTAGTATTGATGTTCAACCAACTCAAGAATGCTTTGATGCTGTGTATGATGCATTAAGCGGTAATGATCCTACAGGAGAGGCTGTATTTTTCTACAATCCAGATATAGCTACTTGCACTTGGATGCAAGGTGTTGAAAAACATAATATAGTCTCTATAGGACAACATTTATTTTTTACATTATAATAAAAATTTAAGGGCTACCCCTTTAGGTAGCCCTTAAATTTTTAATCATCTTTTTATTGAAAAGTTGGCTTTATAACTGCTTTTCCGCCTTCAACAACAACTTTCCCTTTAGCAATTACCATATCGATATCTAAACTCTCTTTACTTACAATAACAAAATCTGCATCTCTTCCTGATTCTATTTTCCCTTTATTATGTAACTTAAGAAATTCTGCAACATTGGAAGTGATTACTTTTATGGCATCTTCTATAGGTACATTATGTTCTTGTATGCTATCTTTTACCTCTCTATAAAGAGTTTTAACAGAACATATTCCAAGTCCAATTAATTTTCCATTACTATCAAACACTGGCATACTTCCATTTCCATCAGATGAAAATGTTATATGTTTAATATCTACACCATTTTTTAATAAAAGGGCTAATCCTTCTCCAGCTCTTAACTCTCCTGGTTCTAAAAATTTAGGATCTGAACTTGTTGTTAAATCTATAAATCCGCCCTTTTTAGCATATTCAAGACCAACTTCAAATAATTTATCACTTCTATTAATATGTGTAGGCAGTAATTGTGTTGGTGGAATTTCAGTTTCTTCTATAAGTTTAAATAAATATTCTAATCTTCTAGCACCATCTCCTAAATGAACATTAACTATTCCGGCTTTTCCTGATAATAATCCACCTACTCTGGCTTGTGCTACAGTGTTAACAAACTCTTGATATGATGCCTGTGAACTTCTATGATCTGACAATGCTATCTCTCCAACACCAATAACCTTATCCACCATCATAAAATCACCTTTTATACTTTCTGTAATTGTCTTTACCGGTATCTCATAGGAACCTGTATAACAATAAGATGTTATTCCTTCTTCCTCTAATCCCTTTGCTTTTGCAATAAGTGACCTCATACTTCTACATACTCCATCGGTTCCTATACATCCTACAACTGTAGTAATACCTGCCTCAACTAATGAAATAACTGATATTTCTGGAGTTCTAGTTCTAAATCCACCTTCTCCTCCTCCACCAATAATATGCACATGACTATCTAAAAATCCTGGAAATAATATTTTATCTTTTCCATCTATTACTTTTATCTCTATAAAATTATTAGGTATATTTACATTATCATATATTCCTTCAATCTTATCACCTACAATAACAATATCTTTCTTTCCTAACCTTTCTGGTGCATATACATTTACATTTTTAATAACAGTAATCATTTTTAGCCTCCTTCAAATAGCCTAATTATATTATTTTTAAAATTTACGCATAAAAAAATACTCCTAATATGGCTGCTATAACTATTACTAATATAGGGTGAACTTTTTTTGACAATAATATAACTCCAATTATCAAAGTTATTATTATACTTTTTAAATCTACATATGATTCTTTTGCCAAATCTATAAATGCATATATTATAAGTGCAATAAGAACAGGTCTCATTCCTAATAAAGCTGTTTTAACAACTTTTGACTCTTTAAACTTACTTAATAACTTATTTATTATTGTTATTAATATAAAAGATGTTGTAATTACCCCTAAAGTAGCTATTATACTTCCTATTACTCCACCTACTTTATATCCAACAAATGTTGCTGAATTTATAGCTACTGGCCCTGGTGTCATCTGTGATATACCTATTATATCTGTAAACTCAGACATTGATATCCAAGTATTACTTTCTACTATTTCCTTTTGTATAAATGGTAGCATTGCATATCCACCACCAAAACTAAAAGTTCCAATTTTTAAAAATGCTATAAATAATCTAATTAATAGTTCCATTAACTCACCTTTTCCCTTAAGAATATAGCTCCATATACACCTGATATTACTACTACTAATACCGGGTGAATATTAAAAAACATTAACGCTATTAATGCTATAATTATTGTTAATATTGTTCTAAGATTCTTTGATAAGTCCTTTGATAAGCTAATTGCACCTACTAATACAAGCATTGGAACTGCTGCAGTTATTCCTTGAAATGCTGCATTAATATAATAATTATTTCTAAACTGCATAAAAAATATAGCTATTATTAATATTATGAAAAATGATGGTAGTATAACTGCCATTAATGCAGTTATTGCTCCAAGTATTCCACTTATTTTATAACCTAAAAATATAGATGTATTTACTGCTAAGGCTCCCGGTAAACTTTGTGCAACTATTAAAATATCAACAAATTCTTCTTTACTTAACCAACCTTTATTATTAACTACCTCTTCTTCAATTAATGGAATCATTGCATATCCACCACCAAAAGTGAAAGCTCCAATCTTAAATATAGATATAAATAATTCTATTAACTTTTTCATGTAATCACCTCTTCACTTTCCTCTACATTAAAATGTATCGCTTTTTAAAACTTTATATTTTTTTAAATATACTTTTAAGGTATCACTACTAATATAACAAATTATATAATTATTGGGAAATATTATGTATAATTAGCGGTAAATTATCTAAACGAGATAAAGTAACTTATGATGAACTAAAAGATTAAATTGCTTTAATGACTGAAAAAATTCTTAGAATTATTTGATCAGATTTATGATCAATCCAAATAAAATTTTTAATTGCTTCACTGTAAAGTAACTATGTTAATACAAAAAAGAGAATTGCAAATGCAATTCTCTTTTTTGTATTATTCTTGTTCTAATATTATCTTCTTAGCAGATAAGATTGATGTAGCACTCATTGAGAACTCATCTAATCCATATTCAACTAATGTAGGGATAGCAGCTTCATCTCCTGCCATTTCTCCACACATTCCAACCCATTTACCATGCTTATGAGCTCCATCTATAGTCATCTTTATTAATCTTAATACAGCTGGATGCATTGGATTATAAAGGTATGATACTTTTTCGCTCATTCTATCAGCAGCTAATGTGTATTGGATTAAGTCGTTAGTTCCGATTGAGAAGAAGTCAACATACTTAGCTAATTCATCAGCCATAACTGCTGCAGCTGGAATTTCAACCATGATACCCCATTGGATAGTTTCAGAAGTTTTAATTCCTTCAGCATGTAATTCAGCTCTACATTCTTCAACGAATTCTTTAGCAGCTTGGAATTCTTCTAATCCAGAAATCATTGGGAACATAACGCATAGGTTTCCGTATACAGAAGCTCTTAATAACGCTCTGATTTGAACCTTGAATATATCTTTTCTATCTAAACATAATCTTATAGCTCTGTAGCCTAAGAATGGATTCATTTCTTCTGGTAATGGTAAGTAAGGTAATACCTTATCTCCACCGATATCTAACGTTCTGATAACAACTTGCTTACCGTTAGCTTTTTCTAAAACAGTTTTGTAAGCTGTGAATTGTTCTTCTTCAGTTGGAGCTTGGTCTCTATCCATGTATAAGAATTCAGTTCTGAATAAACCTACACCGTCTCCACCGTTAGCTAAAACTTGATCTATATCTTCTGGCTTACCGATGTTACCACAAACTTCAACTCTCTTACCTGATTTAGTTACAGTTTTAACTTCGATAAGTTTCTTTAATTCTTCTTGTTCTGCTGCAAACTTTTCTTTCTTAGCTTGATATTCAGCAATAACTTCTTCTGATGGGTTGATTATTGCAAATCCTTCAATACCATCAACGATTATTGAATCACCATTTTTAACTGATTTAGTTATGTCTCCTAAACCAACAACAGCTGGAATTTCTAATGTTCTAGCCATAATAGCTGAGTGAGAAGTTCTTCCTCCGATATCAGTTAAGAAACCAACAACCTTACTTCTATCTAATTGAGCTGTATCTGATGGAGTTAAATCATAAGCAACAACAACTGTATTTGTTTCAGTTATAGCAAATGCACTTCCACCTTTTCCTGCTAAGTTAGAGATGATTCTTTTAGAAACGTCTTTAATATCAGCAGCTCTTTCTCTCATATATGCATCATCCATTGATTCAAATATCATAACGAATGTATCTGTTACATTTTGAACAGCTTTCATAGCATTTAAGCTTTCGCTTTCAACTGTCATTTCCATTTGACCTGTAAATTCTGGGTCATCTAATAAAGTTAAATGAGCTTCGAAAACAGCAGCTTCATGCTCACCAATTTCAGCTAAAGTTTTTTCTTTAATTGCTGTTAATTGTTCTTTTGATGCTTCTAAAGCAAGTGATAATTTTTCTTTTTCTGCAGCTACGTCACTAACTTTTGCGTCAGTTATAACTATTTCTTCATGTTCTTGAATGAATACTTTACCTATTGCATAACCTTTTGATGCAGCGATACCTTTTTTCATTTCAATTCTCCTCCTACACTTAAGCATAAATTTAGTACTGTTATTAATATTATTTATACATTACATCACACTTCTACAATATTATGTAAACTTCGTGATAAAATATAAACATTACATAAATATTTATGGATAGATTTTTTATTGTTTTAATCTATCTTATAGAAATTTTATACGAACAAAAAATATTATAACATATTTTTAAGAACGTTATCATTAAAATTTTTAAAATTTATATTTTTGTGGAAACTTTCTCATAAAAATATAAATTTTAAAAGTAAACACCCAAATATAAAATTTGAGTTTTTTAAAGGAAACTCGACTCCTTTCAGTGGCCGAGTAAATTCAAGCAACCAAATATAAAATTTGGGCTTTCATTTATAAATCATCAACTAAGACACTGGCTTTTGCATATGCTGTTGATTTAGCTTCAAAGAAGTCTGTTTTAACAGAATTAGCATTAGCTAAGGAATCTACCCATGCAGCTGGATTTTTATCATATCCTTCAAATAATGGCTCTAATCCTATTTCCTTTAGTCTTTTATTTCCTAAGAATTTAATATATGAATCAATTAAATTCTTATTAATTCCTTGAATATTTTCTCCTATAACATAATTTCCCCAATTAATTTCATGTTCAACTCCAGTTTTCATCATAAGTCTTAATTCATTAACCAACTCATCAGTAAATAAATCTGCCTCTTCCTTTTGAAGCTCTCTAATTAAGTTTCTAAATAACCAAAGATGTGTATTTTCATCTCTATTTATATAACGTATTTCTTGAGCTGATCCTGGCATTTTTCCATTTCTCTCAAGATTATAGAAAAACATAAAACCTGAGTAAAAATAAATTCCCTCTAATATAAAGTTTGCCATAATTGTTTTTATAAGATTTTCTTTATTTGGATTTTCTAAAAATTTATTATATTGTTCACCAATAAACTTATTTCTTTCTAAAAGGATTTTATCATCCTTCCATTGATATAAAATTTCATTTCTTTTTTCTGGTGAACATATAGTATCAAGCATGTAACTATAACTTTGTGAATGTACAGCTTCTTGGAAAGCTTGAATAGTTAAACATAAATTAACTTCACTTGCTGTTATATAGCTATTTATATTACTTAAATTAGCGGTTTGTATTGAATCTAAAAATATTAAAAAAGATAAAATCTTATCATATGCCGTTCTCTCATACTCATTAAGCTTATTATAATCTTTTAAATCTTGTGATAAATTTATTTCTTCTGGAATCCAGAAGTTATTCATGGCCTGCCTATACCAATCAGCAACCCAACTATACTTCATATTATTAAAGTCGTTTAAGTTAGTAGTATTACCATTTATCATTCTCTTCTTACTAACTTCTATATCTCCATTTTCATTAAATAAAGGCTTTTTATTTACATTCATTATTATTCTCCCACTATTCAAATTTGACTATACCTAAGAGTTACATTAAAATACTTAAACTATTTTTGGTTAAATTATTTTACACTTATCCTCTAAGGAACTTCAATTTATGCAGAACAACTTTCACACTCTTCTACTTCTAAAGATTTTGATCTAACATAATAAATTGATTTAACTCCACATTTATATGCAGTTATATATAAGTTCATTATTTGTCTCATAGTAAAATCTGTTGTTATATATAGATTAAATGATTGTCCTTGATCTATATGTCTTTGTCTTATTCCATTTATCTTTAAAGAAAGAGTTTGATCTGTATTATATGCAGAATTATAGAACCAGAAATTTTCCCAACTTAAATTAGGTGCTGTTTTAGGAACTATACTTCCCTTTTTTTCTTCTAACCAGAATCTTGCCATAACTGGATCTACACCTTCTGATGTTCCCGCTATTGTTGCTGTAGAACCATTAGGTGCAACTGCAAAAAGGTATCCATTTCTTAAACCATATTCTTTAATATCTTTTTGTAATTTAATCCACTCTTCTGAATTATAATCTCTTAACTTAAAGTAATCACCATTATCCCAATCTGAACCTCTAAAGCATGAATATTCTCCTTTTTCTTTTGCAATATTCATACTTGCTTTAATTGCATAATAATTAATTTTTTCATAAACCTTATCTGTAAATTCTAAATGTTTTTCATCATTCCAATGAATTTTATTATTTGCAAGCATATGATGATATCCACTAGTTCCAAGACCAATTGCTCTATATTTTTTATTAGTGACTTCAGCAAAAGGTACAGAATAATAATTTAAATCTATAACATTATCCATAGCTCTTATTTGAGTTTCAACTACATACTCTATCTCTTCATCACTATTTACATCTACATTTCCTAAAACAACAGATGACAAATTACAAACCACAAAATCTCCAGCTTTAGTCTTTTCTACGATAATAGTATCCCCATTTTCATCATACATAGTTGCTTCTTGAATATCCATTGGACTCATATTTTGCATTATTTCAGTACAAAGATTTGAAGAATAAATCATTCCTTTATGTTTATTAGGATTCATTTTATTTACCGTATCTCTATAAAAAGCAAATGGAGTACCTGTTTCAGCTGCACTCTTTATTATTAATCTAACTATATCTTTAACAGACATAATTCTTTTATCTATTCTTTCATCATTAACACAATCGTAATATCTTTTTTCCCACTCTTCCCCATAAAAATCTTCTAATGAATATCCCTTAATAGACTTTATTTCATGAGGACACATCATATACCAATTTGCATCTATATCCTCTTCTGCTAATCTCCAGAATAAATCTGGATAACAAAGACCTGGGAATATATCATGGGCTTTCTTTCTGTCATCACCATTATTAGTTCTTAATTGTAAAAATTCAGGTACCTCTTTATGCCATGCATCTAACCATATAGCAACTGATCCATTTCTAACACCTAACTGGTCAACAGCAACTGCTGTATCGTTAAATAGTTTTATCCAAGGAATAACTCCTCCTGAAGCACCTTTAAATCCTCTTATTGCTGAACCCATTGCTCTTATTTTTCCTATGTAAATTCCCATTCCACCGCCAAACTTTGAAACTTCAGCAAAGTTATCTAATGATTTATATATTCCTTTTAAACTGTCTTCCACTGTATCAATAAAACATGAGCTTAATTGATAAAATGGCTTTCTTGCATTTGACATTGTAGGAGTAGCCATAGTTGCTTTAAGAGAACTTAAAACATCATAAAACCTCTTTGCCCACATAACTCTATCTTCTTGTTTTTCAGGAATGGCTAAATGCATTGCTATTCCCATAAACATTTGTTGTGGAAGCTCAAGAGGTTTTCTATTATAATCTTGAATTAAATATCTTTTTGTTAGTAAGTCTATACCACTATAAGTAAATATAAAATCTCTTTCGGGCTTTATTTCATTTTCTAATTCTTCAATTTCAGCTTGAGTATAGCTTTCTAGAATATATTTCCCGTATAAATTTTTATCTGTCATCTCACTAATAAATTCATAAAAATTACTATAAGGTTTAACTTCTAAATTTATTCCTCTATTTCTTCTAACCTCATCATACAATCTATGTACATATAACTTAGATGCAACATATTGCCATTTAGGCTCTTGTTCAGTAGTTAACTCTAATGCAGCTTGGATTACAGAGTCTCTAATTCCTTCACTATCCATTGATTCTCTAATTATATTTTTACAGCTTTCAATAAGTTTTTCTTTTATATAAATCTCTTGTAAATCATCTATTCCATCAATTGCTTTTTGGCATATATTATCTAAATTAATCACTTTCATTCCTCCACCATATGTTGTACATTCTTATTTTCCTCACACAATATATTGTTAATTATAATATTGCTATTTATTCTTGTAAAACAAAGTAGAAATCAAAATATCGAAAAAAAAATACTATTTCATTTAATTGCTATCTTTTTCTTTATTTATCTATGTATAATGATTATTTATAAAGAATAATTATCATATATCATTAATAAAATAATTATTTTGTTTTATTAAAAAGTAAGTTAATAAATCACTTAACATATTTTACTTTTTAATATATAATCTTTATGATAACTATAGATATGTCTATACAGAGGTAATATTATGAAAGATTTATTTAAAAGTAAAAGTTTTTATGTTGATGTTGTATTAATTATAGTTGGCTGTTTCATCTCCTCTCTAGGAGTAAACTTATTCTTATCTAATGCTGGATTACTAGGTGGCGGAGTAACAGGTATAGGACTTATCCTTCAATATCTATGGAATATTCCATCAGGTATTACTATATTTATACTTAATATACCTTTATTTCTTATAAGCTATAAATTTCTTAGTAAGAGATTTACTATCTATACTGCTATAGGAATGATTTCTTTTTCAACAGCACTAATGATAACTAAGCCTTTATCTTCATTAGTTCAAGTTGATGATACATTATTATATTGTATATATGGTGGTGTTTTAAGTGGAATTGGTTATGGATTAGTGTTCTTTAGAAATGGTTCTATTGGTGGAACAGATATAATCACTATGGTTGTAAGAAAGAAATATTCTAATATTGATATAGGTAAAGCTGGATTTACAGTTAACTTAATTATAGTAACTATAGCTGCCTTTATTTTTGGCTTACCTAAAGCTTTATATACACTTATATCTATGTTTATTACAAGTACTATACTAGATAAGGTTTTAAGTGGTTTTACTAGCAAAAAACTTCTTCTTATTTTAACTGAAAAGGAAGATGATATAATATCATATGTCATTAAAGATATGAATCGTGGTATCACATCTCTTATGGCAGAAGGTGGATATACTCACAATCAAAAGAAACTTTTATATGTTGCAGTAACTACATCACAAATGATAAGTTTAAAAAATAAAATACTTAGAATTGATCCTAAAGCATTTATTACTATAATTGATGTTTCTGAAATTAAAGGTAAGGGATTCCAAAGTATTTAAGTTA
>ULRM01018615.1_pt1 | contig 10756 bp, 10 predicted proteins | sample 1955551 | NCBI WGS metagenome assembly ULRM01 (sample SAMEA4835686, study PRJEB28245) | human gut metagenome | biome: gut microbiome; material: fecal sample | place: Denmark | collected 2008
TATATATTTTGCTGTATGTTAAAATTATGAATATAAATAAACGAACAATATTATTAATTTACTCACTTATTGGGAGGAACTATGATAAATGTTAAAAACCAAGAATTATTAGATAAATATGTTAATAACACTGGTATTTCCAAACTATTTTCACAAGATATTAGTAACTTATTAGAACTTTTTTCTTTAAATAAAGGAGATTTTTTAATTAATGAAGGTGAATGTTCCGATTATCTATATTTTTTAGTAAGTGGAAAACTAAAAGTTTTTTCTCACTCAACTTCAGGTAAAATAATGTCTCTAACTCTTTTTAATTCTTTTGAAATCGTAGGCGAAACCTGTAGTTTATGGAATAAGCCTCCTACAGCCTCAGTTCAAGCTACATCCAAAGCTTATTGTATTGGTATATCAATGAAATATAGGGATTTGCTTTTAAATGATGTGATATTCTTAAGATATATTTGTCAAAACCTAGGTGAAAGACTTAGCTATATGAATAATACTACATGTATCAACCTTTATGAATCATTAGAAAGTAGGCTGGCCTCTTTTATATTAAAAACTGAAAAGGATGGAATTTTCTCTTACAACTTAACAGAATGTGCCGAACTTTTATGTACAAGCTATAGACATTTATTAAGAATAATTAATTTATTTTGTAGCACAAATAAATTAGTTAAAAACGGTAAATTCTATAAAATTATAGATCGCTCCTATTTAGAGAAAGTTTCATCTAATTCTTTTGTTACATAAAATAAAAAATGTATTGATTTTTAATCAATACATTTTTTATTGAGTATAATTATATAATCTATCTAACTCTTGTCAAATAATTTTTTATTAAAATTAAAATTGTACTGAATATAGCCATTACTAAAAATACTATTAACTCTTGTATTCCTAACTTACTTAAATGTAGTAAATTTCTAAATAAAATTGTTGCTACGAAAAATCCTATAGCAGTTGTTGTGCATAAAAATACACGCATTTTATTAAATGGTCTACATACTCTTATTACAGCCAAAATACTAGTAAATCCAATCATATAATACATTAATGTAGTCATCTTCGGCTCTGCTATACCTAAAGCTGGAGCTAAGAAATATAAGACTATAATATTTATTATTATAACTACAGAATATGGGAATGAATTTTTTAATACGCTTTTTAAGAATTTTTCTTTTATTTGTTTTCCATTAGGTTCAAAAGATATAAAGAATGATGTATATCCTTCAATTGCAAGATCCACTAATGTAATTTGTATCGGAATAAATGGGAACGCCGTACAAGTTATAATATTTAATATTGATAACATTACTGAATACAATGTTTTTATAAAGAATATTGTAGCAACATTAGTAATATTATTTACAACTCTTCTTCCCTCCATTAAAACATCTTTTAAAACACTAAAGTCTGAATTTAAAAGCACAATTTGTGAAACTTGCTTTGCAACATCACTTGCCTCTGGTAATGTTATACTACAATCTGCTTGCCTTAACGCAATAACATCATTTACACCATCACCTGTCATTGCAACAGTATGCCCTTTTGCTTGTAATGCTTGCACTAACAAGCTCTTCTGATTTGGAGATACTCTTGCGAATATACTATATTCATCTACTAGATCTATTATTTCATCATCACTTTCTATAGTAGATAAATCAATATATGATTCATAATCCTCTAAACCTGCTTGCTTAGCTATACTAGAAACAGTCAATGGATTATCACCTGAAATTACTTTTACAGTTACGCCTTCTCCCTTAAAGAATCCAAGCATTTCTTTGGCATTTTTTCTTAAAGGATCTGATAATTCTATTGCGGCAACAATCTCTATATCCGGTAATATATCTTCCACTCCATCTTTAGAAAATCCTACAAGAAGCACTCTTTTTCCTTGCTTTTGTGCCTCTATCATATTCTCTTTAATTTCAAAGTTACTTTTAGCTGTTAATCTTTCAGGTGCTCCAACTATTATAGATCCTATATCCTTAAAGGAAATAGAACTCCATTTTCTTTCAGATGAAAATGAATTTTTATAGTCAACTTCAAAGTTGTCATTTCCTTTAAAATACTCTTTTAAAGCTTGGAAAGTACCATTATTATCTCCTATTTCATTAACAAATGCACTTAAGGCCTGATTTACTGAAATAGGCATTATTTCTTCATTAAATGTTTCAACATTTGAAACTTGCATCTTACCTTCTGTAATAGTTCCAGTCTTATCAAGACATAATGTATCTACATGCGCTAATGTTTCAACACTATATAAGTCTTGAACTAATACTTTTTTCTTTGCAAGCTTAATTACTCCAGTTGCTAGCGATATACTAATTAATAAAACTAATCCCTTTGGTAGCATTCCTAGTAATGCTGCTGCTGTTGATACTACAGAACTTTTTATTACTTGATCTCTGAAAAAGAACGCCTGTACAAATAATAACACACCTACTGGGATTATTATAAAACTTGTAAGTCTTGTAACTTTTCTCATAGAATTTAATAATTCTGAGTTTACCTTTTTATGCTTTTTACTCTTTAATGTAATTTCTGCCGCTAAGTTATCTTTACCAACTTTTTCAACCTTAGCATAACATTTTCCACTAACAACATAACTTCCTGAGTATAGCTTATCTCCTGGCATCTTTACTATTGTATCTGATTCTCCAGTAAGAAGAGACTCATTTACTTCTATTTTTCCATCAATAACAACTGAATCTGAGCTAATTTGATTCCCCATGTTTAGTATAGTTATATCATCTAAGACTACTTCATCAACACCTATACTCTTTTCTTTCCCATCTCTTATTACATCAACCTTAGATACTGTAAGTACTGATAGCTTAGCCACCATATTTTTTGCATGTATTTCTTGAAAACTTCCAATACATATATTCAATATAATTATTAGCATAAAAGCTAAATTAGAATATGCTCCAACAGACATTAAAGCAATAGCAATAAGAAAATTATACAAATTAAATAATGTAAATACATTTCCTGATATAATCTCCCAATTAGATTTTACAGTTTTTTCTTCTACAATATTAATTTGCCCCCTTTTCTTTCTCTCTAACACTTCCGCTTCTGTTAATCCTAATATAGTTCGTTGCTCTTCCATACTCAACACACTCCATATCAATTTCTCCTGTAATTACATTCCTATGTATTACCCCAAATATTTACATAATAATTAATAATACCATTTATTTTACATTTTTAGTGTAAAATCTATGTTAAATATTATTAATATAACTATATAATGTTAATAAAACTTTATCTTTACCTAAAAAATATGCTGTATCATCTTATTATTGATACAGCAAAACTTATTATTTAATTATATAATTACTTTTTTCAATAGCTTTTATATTATTATGTTTTAAGAAATAGTTAATTATAAGCTCACTTATATCAACATTAATTTCTCGAACAACTTCTGCCCCTTCATAAGATGGATAAATTGAAGTATTAGTAGCACGATAATTATTCATAACAACATTATAATACTTATCTAAGTCAATACTCTTACCGTCCTTTTTCATAGAAACTACTCTATCTCCAAAATTTCGTGATAAGTCAATTTCATAATCAAAACCTCCAAAAGTATCATAATTATAATTTTGCACTTTTGGAACTAAGAATCCATCACTAATTTTTACTTTTCCATTATCAATAACAAAATAAGTAGCAGCCTTTTCAATAGCTTCTTTTAATTTATCTCCTCTCACTTTTAAAACCATTAAGGTATTAGGATAAGGATAATTTATTAATACATCTCTAATAGATACATTTTTCTTAAATCCAATTGCACTATCAAATAATGATAAAACTGAAAAATCTGCCTCAGAAGCTTCTAATTGCACTTGATGTAAAAAATTAATAAATGGATGACCTTTTAACCTTGCTTCAAAAATATCACTTATAAGTATATCCTTATTAAATTCACCAATTTCTTTATCTAAGTAATCTTTTAGCTTTGACTCTACATTATTAAATATTTTTTCCAAACCTTCATTAATCTCATCATTTAATAAAGATACATCAACTAACTCATAGCTTACATCTTTAGTTTCTGTATCTAATATAATTTTACTAAACTTTTGACCATTATGAAGTGGTTGTGCACAAACTACTCCATTTATTTTAGTAATAAAGGATCTATGTTGATGTCCACTTAAAACCATATTAATTGAATCATACTTTTCTAACAATTCACTTCCTTGATTTTCCTTAGTAAGTTTTTCCGTTGGAGTATTGGTTCCATCTAAGCTTTTTTCAAATCCACCATGATAACATACTATAATATAATCAGCTTGTTCTTTTAATTCTTTTTCATATTTCCCATACATCTCAACTGGATCTAAGAATTTTAAACCTGTTATATTTTTTTCATGCTCCCAATTAGGAATAAAAGATGTTGTAAATCCAATACATGCAATTTTAAATCCATTAAAATTAAATATTTTATATGGTTTTGTATTTAAAGTTAATCCTTCAATATTAGCATTAATTATTTTGTCTTCAACAAGTTTATATGAATTATTTAAATAGTCTAATCCATAATTAAATTCATGATTTCCTATAACATAAGCATCATAACCTATAAATTCCAATCCTTCTAAAATAGGATTTTTTTGAACCTTTTGTTTTGATAAATAATGTGCTAAGGCTGAACCTTGTACTAAATCCCCACAATCAACCTTTAAAGAAGCATCATAATTTTTCTCATCATTTAATATGTAACTTCCTATTTTAAGTATTCCAAGTGGTTGCTCTTTTACATAGTTAGTTGGATAAACATATCCATGTAAATCACTTGTTTGATATATTGCAAGCTTCATAACTACTTCCTCCTTCATTTACAGTAAAACTATAAAATAAATACTTTTACAATGCTATATTTCTACTTATTAGTTTAAATATATTATATTGTTTGCCCTTTTTTAGGTAATAAAACATCTCCATTTTCATTATAAAGTTTTTCAGGACGATAAGAATGAATTGGAACTAATAACTTAGGTTTAATTAAGTTAATTATTTTTATTAAATCATAAGGACGTGCATGACCACTACATGGCAATAATATGAATTGTATATTATAATCACTAAATTGTTTTACAAATGGTTCATATGCTGGATCAAATTCACCTAATGGTTGAGCATCCGTATGAATATAAATTCCATTACTCTTAAGTTTATTTATATGCTTTAAAGCAAGCTTATCTAATTGCCAGAAATACTTACTTTCATCATTTAACAACTCTTTAAAATCAACCCTTAAATTTTCGTCTAACCCATATTCCTTATCATCCAATTGATAATAATAAGTTTCAATTCCAGATGCCTCTTTTACTACATATGAATAATATGCATCCAATACAACAGTTCTTGGATTATTCTTAATTATATTTAAAATTCTTTCTACATTTGATATATAGTAATTAAATGTTATTTGTTTATTAGGGTTATTATTAACTACTTCATTAATTTTCTCTATAAGTTCTGGTTCATTTACTGCTTCTGTCTCTCTTATAGGATCTCCAAACTCTTGGAACGAAACACTTACACCCTCTATTAATAATACATCACAATTTTCACTCTCCTTACAGAAATTTAATGTATCATTTTCTCGATATCCATGAAGTCTAATATCTCCTGTATACGCTATAGTTAAATCTGGTGTTTCTATTACTAATCCGCTAGCTCCATAAGCATCATGATCAACCGGCATAACTTTAACTTTTATTTTTCCAACTTCAACAACTTCATTTTCTTTAACTCCAACTACTTCCCTTGTATTAGAATCTTGTTTTTCATATAGAGGAAAAATAAAATCGTTATTAATGTTCAAAGTATTTAGTAATGATTTTGTACCTTCTAAAGTATATAATGGTATTTCGGGATTTAAGTAATTAACTATTTTAGAATGGTCTAAGTGAATATGAGATAAAAATACAGCAGTATTTTTAAAAGTATTCTCCTTTGACTCATATCCTATTAAATGTATTTTAGGATCAAATATATTATTTAAATATGGTACTAAATTTTCATCTAATAATCCTTGTAAATCAGTAGGCTGTACTTTTGCGGCTGGATTATACTCACTACCAAAGTCAAAGAAAATATGACTATCTTCATATGCAATCTCTATTATTGTTCCTCCAATTGTTAAAACACCACTATGAAATGTTATTTTTGTCTTTTTATCCTTAAGCATAATTATTAAACAACTCCTCTTTGTTATATTTTATCTTTAGTTAGATTTATAGTTATTAAAATTAATCTTCATTTTAAATAAAAAAATATATAATGGATCCTATTATAACTAATCCTAAAACATTATAAGTAGTAAATTTTTTCATATAATCAGTCCCATCTTTTGGGTATTCATTAATATATAGCTTATAAGAAATTACGCTAGCAAGTGAAGCTATAATTGTTCCTAGTCCACCTATATTCACTCCTAATAATAGTTCCTTATAATATGGTGTAAATGCTGAAATAAGCATCGTTGCTGGAACATTACTTATAAACTGACTAGATATTATTGAAGATATAAATGTGCTCTTTTCTGAAGACAATATATTTACCATAAAATCTTTAATTACACTCATAGAAGATATATTGCCTATAAATATAAAAAAGGCTACAAAAGTAATAAGTAATGAGTAATCTACTTTTTTAAATAACTTTTTATTAAAAATCATTATAGCTATTATTGTTATTATAAAAGCAATTCTATAATCAATTAAATGAAATACTGAAAGTATTGTTATGAAAAATAAAACTGAGTATATTATTATATCTCTATTATTTTCTATTTTTATATTTTCAACTTGAAAATATAACTCCTCCTTTTTTTCATTCATTGTTATGAGACTTAAAAATACCACTGATAATAAAACTAATGGAAATGTTATCTTAAAAAACTCCATAATATTAACATTAAAATAAGAGTAAATAAAAAGATTTTGTGGATTTCCCATTGGAGTTAACGAACTTCCTAAATTAGCGGCTAATGTCTGAAAGACAATAAGCTTTAATGGCTTTATATTAGCTTTTTTACCTATAATTAATGTTAATGGTACAAAAGTAATTAAAGCAACATCATTTGTTACTATCATTGCTGAAAAGAAGGTTAAAAATACTAATGTACATGTAATTGCTTTAAAACTTGTACATCTTTTTAATAATGAAGTAGCTATACTATCTAAAACTTGCAACTCTTTAAATCCTGCTACTACTACCATTAAATTAAATAATAGAATTATTACTTTAAAATCTATATACTCTAACTTAGGTAATGATATAAATGATGTTCCTATAGCTAATGTTATTGCAATTATTAATACTATTTCCTTTTTTATAAATTCTAAAAATACTCTTTTATCCTTTATTAAATTCAACTCTAAATTCATCTTAAAACCTCTATTCAATTTTTAAATATTTAAAATTAACCTAAAATATCATTTCATAATATCTTTTTATATTTCTTTCAAGCTCAAGTAAATCTACATTTCTACCAATTCTCAATGTTTCTTTCCCTTCAATAAATAATAAAAATATAGGTAATGAAAACACACCATATTTTGTAGCTAAATCTAAATTTTCCTCCCCATTAATTTCTCCACTCTTAATTTGTGGTAAATTTTTTAAAATGCCTTCAATTTTATATTTTATCGCTTCACAAGCACCACAATCCATTCCTGTAAAATATAATACAGCCATTTTATTATCATTAACTAAATTTATAATATCATTTTCACTAAATAATCTATTCAAAATATTTTTCACCTCTTTTATAAAAAAAATTATATCTTTAATCTTATCTTTGTTCTTAAATTATATACCTATAATCTACAAAAAAATAGCTACTACTTAAATTTATAAGTAATAGCTCTTTATCTTCTAATTATTATTTTTATAAAAATATTCTAAAATATCATCAAAAGTTTCAAATGCCAATCCAGCTAATTCACAACATTCAATTATTGCTTCCTTCATCTCATTTATAGGAATATCTTTTATTGACTTACATTCAAATCCCTCTTCACAATAAGACTCACAAATTGCCTTTTCTAATTCTTCCTGGGAAATTCCATCTTCTTTAAACATGCTTAAAAATATTTCTCTAATATGATTTTCTCTCTCGATTGTTGTTAATAAATTCTCCATATATCCTCCAAAGTAACCTCTCTCAATTATAATTGTATTCATATTATAGCATATTTAAAAGAAATAAAGTCTCTAGTTTTGTTTAAAAACTTATATAAAGATATTATTTTAAAGTACGTTTTAAAAATTCCCTTGTTCTTTCTTTTTTAGGATTATTGAAAATTTCCTCAGGCGTTCCTTCTTCTTCAATTACTCCATTATTCATGAATACAACTCTATCTGAAACTTCTCTTGCAAATTCCATTTCATGAGTTACAACTAACATAGTAAGTCCACTTTCTGCAAGTTCTTTCATTATCTTTAGAACCTCTCCTACCATTTCTGGATCTAATGCAGATGTCGGTTCATCAAATAATATAACATCAGGTTCCATAGATAAAGCTCTTGCTATTGCTACTCTCTGCTTTTGCCCCCCTGATAATTGCTTTGGTTTAGCATTTATATAATTGCTCATTCCAACAATGTTTAAATATTTCATAGCAACTTTCTCTGATTCTTCTTTGCTTCTTCCTAAAACCTTCATTTGTCCAACTATACAATTATTTAAAACATTATGGTTATTAAATAAATTAAACTGTTGAAATACCATTCCTAACTTAGTTCTATATTTATATATATCATGTTTATCATCTAATATATTTTCTTTATTATATATAATTTCTCCACCTGTTGGCTTTTCCAAAAGATTTATACATCTTAATAAGGTTGATTTTCCAGATCCAGATGAACCTATAATACAAACAACTTCTCCTTTATTTACTGAAAAATCTATATCTCTTAAAACCTTATGGTCTCCAAAGGATTTACTTAAATGCTTAACTTCAATTATTCTTTCCATTCCTTACTCCTCCTTAAGCTACCACACTACCATTAACTTTTTTAGCTATATCCTCTGTTGTTTCAACTTGCATTTGATTACCTGCAATAATATAATTTTCAGGCCCATCTAACTTTTTCTCTATTGCTCTTAATATTCTTGTAATTGTAAATGTCATAATGAAATAAATTATACATGTTATAAAGAATGTCTCAAAATATCTGAAGTTATTTCCTGATATAGTTTTAGTTTGGAAAAATAACTCTGATACTGATATTACATTTAAAACAGACGTATCCTTTATATTAATTACAAATTCATTTCCAGTTGCAGGTAAAATATTTCTAATAACTTGTGGTAACACCACATTAATCATTGTTTGAAAATGATTCATTCCTATTGCTTGTGCTGCTTCAAATTGTCCTCTATCTACTGAAAGAATTCCCCCTCTTACTATTTCAGACATATATGCCCCTGTATTTATTGATACTATAAACAATCCTGCTGCAATTCTATCTATATCTATTCCAAAGGCTGCTGCTGATCCATAATAAATAACCATAGCTTGTACTATCATAGGCGTACCACGGAAAAATTCTATATAAGCTGATAAAATCATATTAATTGTTTTTAATAAACCTTTTTTCCCTCCCTTTTCCGGAACAGGTATTGTTCTTACAACTCCAACTATAAGACCTATTAATGTTCCTATTAATGTTCCTATTATAGAAATTAATAAGGTCATTCCGGCCCCTCTTAAAAACATTGGCCAATTATTTTGTAATATCTTAATTATCCATTCTAGACTCATGACAAACTCTCCTTAAAATATTAATTATATAATTATTAAGCTTATTATAATAATTTCTCCCCTTAACTATTGAGCTGCAGGTTGATTTTTAATAGCGTTATCCATAATCTCCAATCTTTCTTCTTGTGATATTCCGCTTAAAACTTCATTTATTTTATCTTTTAATTCACTTCCCTTTACTAAACCAACTGCTGTATTAGTATCTTCTTCTGATGTAACAAATCCATCTGTGAACTCTACCATTTTAAAGTTTTCATTTGCCATTTCAGCACTTAAAGCTTCAGGTCTCTCAGTTACATAACCATCTATAACGCCTGTTTCTAAAGCAACTCTCATAGCTGAAAAATTATCCATAGCAGGTTGTTTATTTACTGATGGTATTTGGTCTATTACTGAATAATGGAAAGTATTTAACTGAGCTGTTATTTTAGCCCCCGAAAAATCACTTAATGTTTTTGCATTTTCATATGCTCCGCCCTTCTTTACTAACATAACTAAATCTGATTTATAATAGTTATCTGAAAAATCTATTGTTTCTTTACGTTCCTCTGTTGGTGACATACCTGCAATAATAGCATCTATTTTTCCTGATATTAATGATGGTACTAATCCATCCCATTCAGTTTTAACTATAACTAACTCTTTTCCTAATGAATCTGCTATTTTTTTGGCCATTTCTACATCGTATCCACCAGCATATTCTGAAGTTCCCTCTATTTTTACTGCACCATTTGAGTCATCTAATTGAGTCCAATTAAAAGGAGCATACCCTGCTTCCATCCCAACTCTAAATACATTTTCTGATGATTTTTTTGTTCCACACCCCGTTAATGTTATTGTAGCTGTTGTTACAGCTAAAATTAATGCTGATAATCTTTTTTTCATAATTTATCCTCTCCTTTTTTGTAGTTAGTGTAAAGTTTTTTACACTACTTTTCTTTTAAATT
>ULRM01006948.1_pt1 | contig 10735 bp, 11 predicted proteins | sample 1955551 | NCBI WGS metagenome assembly ULRM01 (sample SAMEA4835686, study PRJEB28245) | human gut metagenome | biome: gut microbiome; material: fecal sample | place: Denmark | collected 2008
TATAATACCTAGGAAAAAATTAACTAGCACCACGGGTATGTTATATACTTTAGCTCATATTGCTGGATAATGTTCATTCTAGTCGACTCCACTTATTATCCTGGTAAAATTCAATGTGCCGTATTTCGTCGTAGTGAATTTTGTCTTTTCCAACGTAGATTCCCAGCTCATCACTACCTAAGATCTTTCCAACAATATCGTATGGATAGTATCCTTCAGCGTTTCGTTCTTCTTTTTGGATACATACTGATCTATTTTTTATGACTGCAGCGTTCAATACTTTCACAATATCTTCAGTCGTCATTTGTTCTTTTGCCAAATTATGATTGGTACGTTGCTCATTGTCCGCACCCCCAACGCTGCACTTTTATTATGCTCTACACACAAGTATAGTTATATTTAAAGACTACATTCAAAATTATCTATTGACAACACCAAAAGCCTTTTTAAAAGTTGACAAATCCCTGAATAAGAAATTAACTCTATTATACTTTACTCGTTGTTTCTGTATAAAAAAATGGCTATGACAAACACTTTTATGCTTTTGTCATAGCCGAATTATTTATTTAACTTCTTTACTTTCTTGTTCTGCTTTCAATAATTGATGTTCATAAACCTTTAAGAATGGATAATAAATCAACATATCGATGATGATTAGAACTACAATCAGAATACTTGCTTTCACATCTAGCGTGGCGAAGAATCCACCTAGAATTGAAGGCATATTCCAGGAAACCATTGAAAAAGTTTTCTCTATTAGTCCAACATTCATACTAATATACGTAATTACCGCATTTACAGTTGGAGCTAAAATAAATGGAATAAAGAACAATGGATTTAGCATCAAAGGAACGCCAAAAATAATTGGTTCGGAAATTCCAAACAGTGAAGGTAGAAATCCTAATCGACCAACAATTTTTAATTGTTTTACTTTAGAAATAGATAGGAGAAGTGTCAAACCTAACACGGCACCAGCTCCACCAATTACAATAAAGTAAACATAATAAGAAGTAGTAAAAATATGAGGAATCTCTTGTCCTGCTAAACGAGCAGAAGCATTAATAGAAAGATTTCCATCACGCAATGGTCCTAAGATACCGGCTAAAGCTGCATCGTGTAGACCAAAGAACCAGAAAAAGTGAACAACTACTGAAATCAGAATGACTGAAGGCAAACTATCTGCTAACTTAAATGCAGGAGCGACACTTTCTAACAACCAGGCTGGCATACTTTGATTCATTGCGTTGAAAATGCCATAGATGAGAGCATAGAATGCAATCAAGATCATTCCTGGAATCATTGAAGCGAACACTGCTGATAAGCTAGACGGCACACTATCAGGTAGTTTGATTCGACCGAAATCTTTTTGAATCATCAAACGATATAACTCAGCTGTTGAAATTGCAATAAACATTGCCGGTAAAATACCTTTTCCGTCGATATATGAAAAGTCTAGACTTTTCATTTCGAAAGATAGCTCAACAGGAATAGTTACAATGATCATGAATCCAATTAAAGATAAGATAACTGGAATAATTGTGTCAATTTTGTATGATTTAACTAAAAAGTGCGTCAAAGCGATACAGATATACAGTGACATTGCACCCAAAGTAAATGAATACATCCAATCAAGAAAGAGACCATTTGATTCAGCAAAATTTTTCCATGCAAGTAAAAATCCATTTGTTGTCTCATCTGTTACTGGTGGAGATTTTAAAATAGCAAAAATCCCTCCCATAAGATTGACAGCCAATAGGCTTAAAAATGAATCTCGAATTGCTACAAGATGACGTTGTGTTCCTAAACGATTTGCAAATGGCATCATTTTTTCTTCAATGATAGCTCCCCAATTTTTCTTGTTCATCCTTATTTTTCCTCCATAAGAGAAAGTGTATTAATATAATTGCTATGGTACACTCGCTCACTTTCGATATTTTTTCCTTGATTCGCGCAAACATCTTTATACCAGTAATAAGACTTTTTAGGTCGTCGGTTAAAACTATCCTCAAAATCTACCGCAACTAAGCCATATCTTTTTTCTGTTCCATTCTTCCATGAGTAAAGATCCATGGTAGACCATACATAGTAACCTCTAACATCTGCACCATCTGCGATACTTCTTTGAATAGCGTCAATATGGTCATTCAAGAAAGAAATACGATAATCATCCTTGATTTCTTTTGTGGCATCTTCATATACCCCTACTCCGTTTTCAGTAATATAGATTGGAATATTGTATTTTTTATAAGCCATCATAATTCCGTCATATAGACCTTGTGGGAAAATTTCTACATCCCAGTCGGTATATTCAGCATCAGGTAAATCAAAGATTTGCTCAAACCAATTTTTAACAATAATTTTACTTGAACCTTTGCCGGATTTTCCGGTGTTATTAATAGTTAAAATTGTTTCTCCCTCTACATAAGGAGCTATCATTACTCGTGCATAATAATTTAGCCCGATAAAATCAACCGTATTTTTCTTGAACACTTCTTTATCTTCCGGATGGACAAAATCAAGATTTATTCCAGATTCGATTAACTTGTCTACCAAGTCTTGAGGAAATTCACCTAGAATAGCCGTATCTAAAATCCAATTATTGTAGTAATTATCTCCATCTCTCATGGCTTGACGAGTTGCTGCTGAGTCATCGATACCATAAATAGGCCCATAACTATGAACAATACCAATTTCACCAGATAATTGAAGTTTACGGAATAATTCCACAGCTTTCGCGTTTGCCAACATCATGTGATAAGCAGCTTCCGTTGTTTTTTGCCCATCATTTAGCCCTGGTGGATAGTTACCGATAAAGTATCCACTAAAGACATAGTATCTAGGTTCATTAAATGTTGTCCAAAGTCGTACTTTCTCTCCATATTCTTCAAAAACAACCTTACAAAAATCAACATAAAATTGAATAATTTCTCGATTCAACCAACCACCTTTTTGCTCTAGAAAATCAGGTAGGTCCCAATGGAAAATTGTAATCAAGGGTTCAATCTCCATTTTTAAACATTCGTCAATTACTTGGTGATAAAATTCAATACCTTTGGGATTAATAGTTCCTTTGTCGTCTACAATAATACGACTCCAAGATAATGAGAATCGATAACTAGTTTGTCCGCCCTCTTTCATCATGCGAATATCTTCTTTAAATCGATGATAAAAATCAGACGCATTATCCCCATTTTCCAACTGATTCTTATGCAAATATTCATCCCACAAAGACGGCACACGTCCGTCCTCATTCCAGGCGCCTTCACATTGATAGGATGCCGTTGCACTTCCCCATAAAAACTTCTCGTTCATTAGCTCCTCCATTTAATACTTATTTGTATTATAAATTGCTATCCATAATATAAGGAACTTTTTTCGAATTAGCAAGATTTATCTTAAAAATAATGGTATTATTTTATCTAACGTTCGGATTTTTAATAGATGGGAGGAAATTACTATCCATAAAGAAACAAAATCTCAAATTGCCTATGATTATATCTATTCACTTATTTCAACGGGAACAATTCCATGTGGTGAAAAACTCCCTAATGAAACAGAACTTGCTGATTCTCTTGAAATGAGTCGGGTAACTATTCGACGTGCCCTGGATCTTTTAAAAGAAGATGGGATTATAAAAGGAAAACGAGGGATTGGTAATTTCGTTATCAAAAATCTCGCCAATCCAAATCAAAGTGGTTTGGAAAAAATTGAAAATCCTATTTATGATAGCTTAAATTCTGACATATCGAATGTTCTAATTGAATCTCTGAAAGATACAGTAAACGAGCATGATAACTCAACAATCCAGATTCAATCTAAACAGGTAATGAGAATTAAGCGTTGGTACCAATCTGAAGAAAAAAACATTGCCGTCTGCTACTCAATTGTTGATCCAGAATTTATAGAGGCGAGATTGCCATTTGATTCCGAAACACATTTATTGCCATTTATGGAGAGTTCCATCTATCTTTTAAGTCACATGGCTCATTACGAAATTCTCTTTGTCCACGTACCCGAAGAAGAATTTGAAAAACCTTTTGAAAATTCTATAAAAAACCACTTCATTCTACTTAGAGAAATTCTTTCAACGAATGATGGGATAAAAATTGCAGAAAATAAATTTTATATTCCTCTGACACAAGCAAGGATTCAGGTTAACGTACACAAAAAATGAGTTGTTCAAAAAAAATAATAGTTAAAACAGAAGCAGTTGAAAATCCCGATTCGGATTTTCAACTGCTTCTGTTTTTATTGGGATAAAATTGTATCTTAATGAGTTCTCGTCGTTCTCGTGTTAAACGGACAATGTCATAATTGTCGGCGAATTTCCCGGTTTCTAAGACTTGCTGGAATTCGGCTTCTGATACTTCGATACCTTTCCGATAAAACCAGTTTCTTAATCCCACAATCATTTCGTTTTCTGTTGGATAGGATTCACTATGACTTTGGTTGTCTAAGTAATTGTAAACTTCGATAGTATATGTCATGAGGTGCTCCTTTCTTTTTTGATGATATGTATTCCATCAGTCTTCAAGAGATTCCTTTTGATTTTCTGATAATTTTATCATACTACAAATAAATCAATTGTTTAACTATTATCCATAGCTATAGTATATATACTATAGCTTTTAAGGTATTTTCATACTTAAATGCACACGACTACCCACGAAAACGGCTTAAAATACACTTTGAGAGACTGTCACCGGCCATAATCTACTTTATTTTGATTACAGCTCTAGTAGTTCCATCTTTACTATTATCAAGTAATAAAATTTACCGTTTTACTAAATTCATATATTTTTTTCTGTATTCAGTTTTCGTTTATGACGGGTCAGAGTGCTTTTACTAATACCTGTCATTTTTTCAACTTCTGAATAGGAATGGGTTTCTAATAGTTGCATCGCTAATGCTAGCTGTTGCTTAGAAAACTTTTTAGGGCGTCCCTCTTTAAATCCTGGTTTTTGTTTCGCAATTGCCTTTCCTTCTTGCGTACGCTCCACAATCAAATCTCTCTCAAAGTCTGCAAATGCACTAAATATTGTAAAGATTAATCTTCCTGTAGAAGTGTTCTCAATTACCCCTAAATTAAGGACGTTGATTCGAACGCCCTTTTCAAAAAGATACTTAATCGTGTTTAAGTGTCATTTTTCTAGATAAATGGCATAAATTTTCAGCGCTAAGTGACAAAAGCAACTAATTTTTCATGATAGATTTTTAAATATCTCAATCTATCTCCAAAATTAGTTGCTTTTGTAGCTATAGTTGACTATGAATATGACAAATAATTAGAAAAAACTGTGCCAATTAAATATAAAAATGACACTCATTTACATTCAATAGAACACCAAGAGCCCAACAGGGTATACTCTGGTGTCCTTTTAAAAAAGTAACTTTCTGACCTAATTAATTGAGCTACTAAAAAAGCTATGAAATGAGGAATAAAAAAGGGATCAAAAACTTTTAAGTTTCTGACCCTTTTGAGTTCTAATTATTTCTTCCAGAACGAAGAATGTTATCTGCTTTATCTGCAATTGATTCTGTTAGAAGGACTGAAAAATTTATGCCAGCCCTTTTGCCTAGCTTATCCGCCCATTGAGGAATTGTTAAGGTTTTTCTGACAAGTTCTATGTCTTTCAAATATTTGGCAACATCTACACAGATTAAAAGCATGATTTTGTATCATAGTCTATTATAAGAGATTTAACAATTTTTTATATCACGAATTAATAATGAAATTATCATTGATAGTCTTTATAAATTTAATTGTTCTTTTTCTTTACTGATGTCTTCCCCATCCATAATGTGACAGGTAAAATATATTCCTTTTTTGTTTCTTCTTTATTTATTCGTTTCATCAAAATAGCAACAGCTGTGTCTGCTATATCATTAATTGGTTGTATTACTGTTGTCAGATCTGGTAATATACTCCGAGTCATTAAAGTACCATCATATCCGACTACTAATAAATCAGCTGGTACATTTAACCCCTTTTCTTTTGCTACTTGTAATATTAGGGCCGCATCGATGTCATTTGAAGCAAAAATACCATCTATTTTAGGATAATCCTCAAACATTTGGAAAAAAATCTGTTTTTTCTTTACATAAGAAATATTGAAATCTAATGTCACAGTTCGTGGAATTAACTGATATGCTTTCATAGTATCTTCATAGGCTAGTCTCCGACGATTAGCCGGAGTCTGTAAGTCAATTGGACCGTTTGTATGAATAATATTTTTTGCACCTTGTGCAATTAATAACTTGGTTGCAAGTTTTCCACCATTGTAGTTATCGGATTCAACAACTGGAATATCTTCATTCATCACTCGATCAATTGCAACAATCGGTAAATTCTGATATTTATATTCCTGAATTCCTTGGTTATGTGTACCAACAATTAAACCATCTACTTGATCAGACAATAACTGATTTAAATAATTTGTTTCCTTTTCTTTATTATTCATCGAATTGCCTATTAATACCTTATAACCAATTTCATATAACTTTTTTTCCAATGCCTCAACGAGTTCACTAAAAAAAGGATTGGCTACTGTAGGAAATAGTAACCCGACAATGTTAGTTTTCTTTTGAAATAATTGACGCGCTACAACGTTCGGTTGATAATTGAGTTCTTCTATAGCCTTATAAACATTATCAATCGTTTTTTGACTTAAATAGCCACGATTGTTTAATACACGTGAAACAGTTGTTTTTGATACATTTGCTCTTTTGGCAACATCTTCTAATTTTGGGCGCATTCTCTTGTCTCTCCTAAATAATGCAATAATTAACTATCGAAAAAAAGAACTCTATAGAACTACTATACCTGATAATCGATATTTTTTCTATGTTTTATTCTTGTAATTGATTCAAGCCCAAAGCAAAGTTTCCTAGTGTTGCCGATCCATTATTTTTAATTAAAGGACGCGTAATATATTTACTTAACGGTGGTATTTCCACGTAATCATCCAATAATTTATTAACATTAACACGAATTTTTTCTAACAATTTTTCATTTACTACGCTTCCACCAAATACTATTTTATCCGGTCGTATAATCAATGTTGTTTGAATCACAGCTTGTGCTAGATAATAGGCCATTACATCCCAAATAGGATCCGTTAAAGAAACGTCTTCACCCTTTTTTCCAAAACGTGCTTCAAACGTTGGTCCCGCAACTAAGCCTTCTAAACAATCACCATGATAAGGACAAATTCCTTTAAAATCAATATCATCAGGATGGCGTTTTACAAACGTATGGCCCATTTCTGAATGACCAAACGATCCTAATAGTTTTCCGTCAACAACAGCTCCACCACCAACGCCAGTACCAACGGTGTAATAAACTAATGAATTTATTTTTTCATTCGATAAAGTGGACATGATGTACTCTCCATAAGCTGATCCGTTCACATCCGTTGTCCAAGACATTGGAACATTCAACTCATCTTGTAAATAACCTAACACATTAACATTTCGCCATCCCACCTTTGGTGTAGACGTAATATATCCTGATTTTGGTGAATTTTTTCGAATTTCTATTGGACCAAATGATGCAATACCTAATGCATTTATATCAAACTGTTTAAAATAGTCAACAGTTTTTTTCAATGTTTCCCTGGGGGTGGTCGTTGGACAAATTATTTGGTCTTGTACTCGGTAATCCTCGTCTCCCACGGCACATACAAATTTAGTCCCACCTGCTTCTATGCTACCAATTAACATCATAAAACCTCCTTACTCGTAAGAAATTGCATCTTTTTTTAGATGATAAATTGTACTCGAGACAAAAGCTTCTTCACTAACACTCAAATGCATACTTGGTTGATTTTCTGTATAATAACGCTCTGTAAAAACAAGCTCGCCATCATTAATAAAAATCTCTGCCGAACTTTTATCGATAAACACTCGAAGTGATAATCTATCACACATCTGAATGGTTCCATACCTTGGATCATTTTTGCCGTTACGAGTTAAGGTACATTCATTTTTATCCTTAGAATAAAAAATATTGATTAACTCTTCATCTTTTGTTTTTAATGAAAATTTGATTTCTTGATTTTTTGATTTAGTCAATAGTACATCAATTAGAGCTTCTTTGAATGAAGCATCTTGAGCGATTATTATTTCTCCTGCCAAATTAACTGTCGTTTCAACGCCGCTGCCAACTCGAAGTTGTTCTAATTCTCTCACAGGTTTCATATACAAACGATCTCCAATTAACTCTAATTCTCGAGGAAGCGTTAATGCTCCTGCCCATCCGTCTACTTTTTCAGGCATAGGGCTTTCCCACATATCCATCCAGGCCATAACAATACGTCTACCATCTGGAGATAAAGTTGTTTGTGTTGCATAGAAATCGTGTCCCTTATCTAATTCATAAAAATTTCCTCTAATGAATTTTGCTGTCTCATAATCATAATCACCGATAAAGTAGCCTGTTTCATATAGATTTAAATAATCTTTTCCATTTGCTTCAATTCCCTGAGGGGATAATAAAAGAATAGATTTTCCATTTAATTCAAAAAAGTCTGGGCATTCCCACATAAATCCTTCTGTAAGTACTTCCTTCGCTTTAGAAATTGGTCCAATGTAATCCCAATTTAATAAATCTAACGACTGATAAACAATAGCACGACCTAATCCATCTTTTTCTTGACTACCCAAAACCATGTAATATTTTTCATCGTGTTTCCATACTTTTGGATCTCTGAAATGATGTGTGTTATCTTCTGGTGCTTTTGCTATTACAGGATTTTTTTCATATTTAGTAAAGTGAATGCCATCCGTACTATACGCCATGTTTTGATTTTGCCAAAAATGATCTGGATCATTGTCTCCATAATAGTGATGTCCTGTATAGAACAGATACAACACACCATTTTTTTCAATAGCGCTTCCTGAAAAACAACCACCTTCATCTTCTTGATCTCCAGGAGTCAAAGCAAGTGGTAAAGATTCCCAATGAACTAAATCCTTACTTCTAGCATGTGCCCAGTGCATTGGTCCCCATTCAGCACTATATGGATGATGTTGATAAAACACATGATAATACCCATCAAAATAGCAAAATCCATTTGGATCATTAATCCATCCTGATGGTGCAGACACATGATATCCCAAACGATAACGTGTATTTGTTAATTCTATAGCTTTTTTTGTCATAATATATTCGCTCACTTTCTAGATAAAATTGTTTTTTATTCTGTTGGTTTCCATTATCCTCGAATAAATGGATCCCCTTGAACATCTCTATCATCTTGTTTAAGAATAAAGAATGCATATATGCCTGCTAGTAATACAATAAGAGAAATAATTTTAAATGTTGGTTGATAGCCAACGTTGTCTCTTAATATTCCCAATGGTGTTGATAAAATCACTTGCCCAATTTGAGCAGCTATCTGAAATCCTATCATATAGAGGGTTGCTGATAGCTTTGTATCAAAATGAAGTGTAAAATAGCGAAACATTGGTAATGTAAATAATGGTACTTCTAAAGCATGCAACATTTTTATGCATGAAACAGATAATGGTGTCGAGGCAAACCCGCACAATCCAATTCGTACACACATAATGGTTACACCTAATAACAAAGTATTTCGAACCCCTAATTTTCTCATAATGATTGGAACAATTCCCATCATTAACGCTTCACAAAATACTTGAATAGCATTCAATGTCCCATATATTTTTTCACCATTAGCTGATGTTGAAAACAAACCAGTATAAAATCCCGGAAACATTTGTTGATCGAATACCGTATAAAATGTCCATGTAAAAATAATAAAGATGATTATCGTCCATAATTGAGGCAGTTTCATTAGATCAAACATTTCTTTTAAAGAAGGAATACTATTTGATTCAGCTTGTTCTTGATTAAAATTTTGATTTGCTTCCCGTTCAACTTTAGGGTTCCAAAATAATAAATTTAACAATAGTAAAGAACCAAAGAAAGATCCCGCCCAAAAGTTTAAATGAGGATTTTTTACAAATAAAAATCCTGCCAAAAGCGCTACCAAGGCATAACCAAATGATCCCCACGCCCTTGCTTGTCCATATTCAAAGCCAAATAAACGACTAAACCTTTCTGACACAGCTTCAAAAACTCCTACAGAAGCTAAATATCCAGCTGACAAAAATAGCGCTCCCATAATAATGCCTAAATTAAAATTGTTATCTAGCAATGGCCCATATATCCATATAAAAAATGGTCCAACAAGTGTCGCTAATACAGAAGCAAAAATTAATAAATTTCGTTTAATATACAATTTATCTTGTAATGTTCCATAAATAAACATCAAAATTAAGGTAACTAACGAATTTGCCGAGAATACTGTTCCTACAGCACTGCCAGATAACCCTAAACCATTTGATTCAGATGTTAGCCAAAGTTGAAAAAATGACCACCAAACACCCCAAGAAGCAAAAAATAGTAATAATGTAGCTGAACTTTGTAAATAAGATTGATTTTTAAATACGTTAACTTTTGACATATTTTTATCCTCCAACGATATATTTGTATCCCCTTTCATGATAACCGGTTAATATTTTTAGAAAAGGACTTGTACTCCTAAAATTATAAAAGAAATCCGCTTACATGTCAACCGGTTATTCTATTTGGATAATGCCATATAATGTCACAGGATATGACTTTTATTGGTGTGTCGCTTTTCTTTTTTAATGGCACTATTTTTTATAACGCCGTTTGTATAATTAAGCGAGACAAATAAAAAAGCCA
>ULRM01001441.1_pt1 | contig 10669 bp, 6 predicted proteins | sample 1955551 | NCBI WGS metagenome assembly ULRM01 (sample SAMEA4835686, study PRJEB28245) | human gut metagenome | biome: gut microbiome; material: fecal sample | place: Denmark | collected 2008
TAGAAAAAGTTTAAATTTACTTATAGAAAATACTAAAAGATATTTATAAAATAAATAGTTTCATTTAATGAGGTGGAAAAGTTGGACGTAACACAATTAAATACTTTAATAATAAAAAAAGATACAAATAATCGTCTAAATAGAGGAATGAGATGTTATAAGGAAGGATTAGTATTAGATGTTAAGTCTATGGCAGATAGAGAGGATGGATCTTTAGATATTTATGGTAAAGTAATGTCAGAAAGTGATATTAATGTTTATAATACTAACTTATCTTTTGATATAAAAAAAGGCGATTTAATTTATACAGAATGTAATTGTGGTGATTTTGAAAATAACTGTGATTTTAACTCTACATATATATGTAAACATATTGGTGCTACATTTTATAAATTTGCAGAAGCTGTAGAAGAAAAGAAAAAGGGTAAAAATAATTCTTGTGAAAATATAACTGAGGATAAGGAAACAGATTATTCAGAAGTTATTTTAAAAGAAATAGATAAAATTATTAGACATAAAAAAGAAAAAGTTAATTTAAAAATAAATATTAGTAAAAAGGGGTTAAGTAAAAGCAAATTTTATTATGAATTAGATTTAAAGATAGGAACGAAAAGATATTATGTTGTAAAAAATATAGCAGATTTAATTAATGCTAGAAAAAATAATAAAATATTATCTTATGGAAAAGAGTTTAAATATGATCCTACAATTCATTATTTTTCAGAAGATAGTGAGAGAGTTTTAAATTTTATTGAAGAATATGTATCTTTAAATGAACCATTTGAAAAGGAATATTCAGTACAAAGAATTACTAACAATGTTTTTGGAAGTAATAAAACATTATTTATACCACAGAGTGCGTTAAGAAGGTTTTTAAATAATATAAAAAGTGAAAGTATTTCATTTACTGATGATGATGATGTAATTGAAGAAGTTGAAATATTAAAGGAAGATTTACCTATAAAATTTAATATAAAAGAAGAGGATAATGAAATAAAGCTATCTTCTACTACGGAGTTACCGAAGCCTATGACTTATAAAGGTGATGTTTATTTGTATAATACTAAATTATATCTTCCTACTTTTAAGCAAATAAAATATTATAAGTCAATAAATGATATTTTAAATAAAGAAAGTAGTATTTCATTTAAAAATAATAATAAACAAAAAGTAATAAATAAGGTAATTCCATTATTAGAAATTATAAGTGATGATATACATATTGATGAAGATTTAAATAGAAATATAATTAAAGAAGATTTAAAGTTAGAAGTTTATTTTGATAGAGAAAGAAATAAAACTTGGGCAGAAGTTAAGGCAATTTATGGAGATATAAGTTTTAATATTTTAAAAGGACCTAAAGATGATGAATATGTAATTAGAAATATAAAAGAAGAGGAAAAAATAGAAGAGACGCTGAATGCTTTATCATTTTATAGAAATAATAATAAGTTTATTTTTAATGGTAGTGATGAAAAACTTTTTGAATTACTTTCTGAAGATTTAATAGATTTAAAAGAAAAAGCTACTATATTTTATTCAGATAGGTTTAAGGAAAGAAGAATTTATGGAGCTACATCCATTAATGCAACGATTTCAGAAGGTAGTGGGAATTATTTAGATTTTACTTTTAATATTGAAAATGTAAATGAAGAGGAATATAAGAAGATAATTGAGGCATTTAAGGAAAACAGAAAGTTTTTTAAATTAAAGGATGAAAGTTTTATTGACTTTAGAGATGAAGAGGTTAGAAATTTATTTAATCTTGTTGATAGTTTAAGTGAGGATACTAATATAAAGTCTAATGAAATAAAAGTTCATAAGAGTAAATCTATATTTTTAAATGAATGTTTAAAAGATGATAGTTTATTATTTATTGAAGGAAAAGATATTGTAAAACATATCTCAAATAAGATAGAAAATTTAGAAGAAATAGATTATAAGGTTCCAAGAGAATTAAAAGCAACATTAAGAGATTATCAATTAACTGGATTTAAATGGTTTAAAACATTAAGTCATTATGAATTTGGTGGTATATTAGCTGATGAAATGGGATTAGGAAAAACAGTACAAACTATTGCATTTTTATTATCAGAAAAAAATAAAAAAAGTATTATAGTTACTCCTACATCATTAATATATAATTGGAGAAGTGAATTTGAAAAATTTGCACCTACTATGAAGATAAAAATTGTTCATGGGAATAAAGAGGATAGAGAATTTAGCAAAGATGAAATAAAGGATATAGATGTATTAATAACTACTTATGGAACTTTAAGAAATGATTATAATCTATATGAAGATATAACCTTTGATTTCTGTATAATAGATGAAGGTCAAAATATTAAAAATCCATTATCTCAAAGTAGTGAAGTGGTTAAAGAGTTAAAAGCAAAGGTAAAATTTGCACTAACGGGTACGCCTATAGAGAATAATTTAATTGAGTTATGGTCCTTATTTGATTACATTTTACCAGGATACTTATATTCTAAAAGAAAGTTCCAAGAAAAGTTCATAAAGGCTGATAAGGGATCCAAAGAGTTGAAAAAGCTTATTAAACCATTTATATTAAGAAGATTAAAAAATGATGTAATGAGTGAATTACCAGATAAAATTGAAAAGAGATTCTTAATAGAAATGACAGAAGAGCAAAAGAAAGTATATAAGGCATATGTAGATGATGTTAAGGTAAAAATGAAAGAAAAAGATTTTACAACTGATAAAATAACTATTTTCTCTTATTTAACTAAATTAAGACAGCTTACATTAGATCCAGCTATATTAATAGAAGGCTATACTGGTGGTAGTAGGAAAATAGATGTTACTGTAGAACTTGTAGAAAAATTTATTAAAGAAAAGCATAAAATACTTTTATTTTCACAATTTACCTCAGTACTTGATAGTATAAAAAAAGTATTAGAAGCAGAGGGAATAGAGTATTTCTACTTAGATGGAGCAACTAAAGCATCTGAAAGAGTACAGCTAGTTAATGAATTTAATGCGTCAGATAAGGTAAAAATATTTTTAATTTCATTAAAAGCAGGAGGAACAGGTCTTAATTTAACATCAGCTGATGTAGTAATTCATTTTGATCCATGGTGGAATCCTGCAATTGAAGATCAAGCAACAGATAGAGCTCATAGATTTGGTCAAAAAAATGTTGTAGAAGTAATTAAACTTATTGCAAAAGGAAGTATAGAAGAAAAGATAATAAAGCTTCAGGAAAGTAAGAAAGAAATAATAAATGAAATAATGAGTGGAAACTATACTAATGGTGGATTCTTAAGTTCACTAAGTGCTGATGAGATTAAAGAACTTTTTAATTAAATTAAAAATAGGATACACCCCTTAGGATGTATCCTATTTTTTTTCTATTCAACTGTTACTGATTTTGCAAGATTTCTTGGCTTATCAACATCGCAACCTTTTTGTTTCGCAATATAGTAAGAAATTAATTGAAGAGGAACAACACTTATAAGTGGTGTTAATATATCAATAGTTTTTGGAATATAAACTATTGAATCAACAACTTCTTTTGAAGTAGTATCACCTTCATTTACAACTGCAAATATATTTCCACCTCTTGTAGAAACTTCTCTAACATTACTAATCATTTTATCTTTTAAAGCTTCCTGAGTTAAAAGAGTAATTACAGCTGTATTATTTTCTATTAAAGCAATAGGTCCGTGCTTTAATTCTCCACCAGCATAAGCATCACAATGGATATAAGATATTTCTTTAAGTTTTAAAGAACCTTCCATAGCTACTGCATAATCAAGACCTCTTCCTAAGAAGTACATATCTTTATGATTATAATGAGAAGAAGCAAATTTTTGAAGTTCATCCTTCATTCCTAAAGCTTTCTCAATTTTATTTGGTATTTCTAATAATTCACTTTTAATTTCTTCAATTTCATTCTTTGACATAGTACCTTTTAATGAAGCAAAATATAATCCTAAGATATAAAATGCAGCCAATTGAGTAACATATGCTTTTGTTGAAGCAACTGCAATTTCAGGACCTGCTAAAGTATAAAATACATCGTCAGCTTCTCTTGAAACAGAAGAACCAACAACATTAGTAATAGCTAAAACTCTAGCACCTTGTTTCTTAGCATCTCTAAGAACAGCTAAAGTATCAGCAGTTTCTCCAGATTGAGACACAACTATTAATAAAGTTTTATTTGTTATCATAGGATCTCTATATCTAAATTCAGATGCTATATCAATTTCAACTGGAATTTTAGCAAATTTTTCGATTACTGTTTTACCAACAACTCCAGCGTGATAAGCAGTACCGCAAGCTACTACATAGATTTTATCAAAGTTTTCTAATTGTTCTTTAGTAAATGAGATATTATCTATAGTTATTTCTTTACCTAATGCTATTTTACCAGCAAGAGTATCTTTAACAGCTTTTGGTTGTTCATGAATTTCTTTTAACATGAAATCTTCAAATCCACCTTTTTCAGCTGCATCTATATTCCAAGTAACGTGGTAAATTTCTTTTTCTATTTTTTCGCCTTCTTCATTTCTAAGTTCAACACCATTTTCAGTAAGAATTGCAAATTCTTTATCTTCTAAAAGATATACTTCTCTAGTGTGGTTTAAAACTGCAGGAATGTCTGAAGCTATAAAACTTTCATCTTTTCCAAGACCAACAATAAGAGGACTATCTTTTCTAACGGCAACTATTTTGTCAGGTTCATTCTTAGCAACAACTCCAATAGCAAAACTTCCTTCAAGTTTAGAAGTTGCTTTAACTACAGCTTCAAATAAATCACCTTCGTAATAATAATCAACTAAGTTAGGGATAACCTCAGTATCTGTTTCAGAGAAGAATGTATAACCTTTTGAAGTTAACCATTCTCTTAATTTCATATAGTTTTCTATAATACCATTATGAACAACGCTAATAGTAGCATTTTCTGTAGTATGAGGATGTGAATTAACATCTGATGGTTCACCGTGAGTAGCCCATCTAGTGTGTCCAATTCCTATATGACCTTCAATAGGAGTTTCATTTAAGCTACTAGCTAAATTATTTAAACGACCTTTAAATTTTCTTACATTAATTCCATCATTAAGAATTGCAACTCCAGCAGAGTCATAACCTCTATATTCTAATTTAGATAAACCTTCTACTAATAAAGTAGATGCTTGTCTCTTTCCAACATAACCAACTATTCCGCACATAATAAATCTTCCTTCCAATTTTTAATTTTTTTTGTTTATTTGATTTCTATTGTGAGAAGATATTCTAGTATTTAAAAATAGGCATACTAATACTAGGAATATCAAAAAACACAATGAAGGTTTTAACACCAGACTAGGATTGTCCTATAAATCACTTCATAGTTTTACTAGTCGTTAACGGTAGTGCGATACCGTGGGGCACCCGCCGAAGAATTCGATTCTCCCCATCCTCGTCAACTTAAGTGAGCCTCCAAATCTTTGATTTGGTTAGGCGAACTTACTCCTACGTTTAGTAGGAGTTTCCTTTTTACCGATAATCTTTGATTTGGTTGGGCGAACTTACTCCTACGTCTAGTAGAAGCTTCATTTTTAGTTTACCCAATTAACACTTAACCAATTCACTTATAAGATCCATAGTTAAAAATTTGAGATTCACTTAAGTTCTGGCGCTTTTATGAAATTATTATCTGATATTTTACTATAATATTCACTTCCTTTACTAATTATTTAGTACACCACTACATTATTTTATCATAAAAATAAAATTTGTCTATATTAAAACAGAAAAATAATGGGATTTAATTCTTAAAATGTAATATATTGTAATAATATTATATGCAAAAATAAAAAAAGGTATATAAAAATAATAAAAGTATAAAATTTGTATAGTTTATATAATAAAAGAATTTTTTGAAAAAACAATATTTTTATGGATAAGGTGTAAATGAAATGTATAAATTCAATAATATCTGTCAAAAATACATAAGAGAATTTTAAAATCATAGGAGGTAATGTGAAGTGTCAAATTTAGAAATGAATAAAAGAGCTATAGATGTTCCAAATAGTGCAAAAAAAGCAAGAAGAAATGGAAAGGTTCCAGGTGTATTATACGGTAAGAAAATTAATAACTTATTATTTGAAGTTGGAGAATTAGAATTATACCATGAAATAGCTACTAATGGAGAACATGGTGTATTAGAATTTAACTTAGATGGAGAAAGTCATAAGGGATTAATAAAGGAAGTACAAAGAGATCCTGTTACAAATAAAATAATTCACCTAGATTTAGAAGAGCTAAAAGGAAAGAATAAGATAATTTCTTCTGTTCCTATTTATTACATAGGAGAAGAGTATTTAAATAAAAAAGGAATTGTACTTCAAAAAGAAAAAGATAGTGTAAAGGTGGAATGCTCTGTTGAAGCGTTGCCTAAATATATTGAATTTAATATTGGAACAGGAAATGCTGGATCAGTTTATAAACTTGGTGATTTAGAGGTTGCATCTGAAATATCTGTTTTAGATGATTTAAACTCTGTTATTGCTTCAGTAAGTTATGAACGTAAAACAGTTGTAGAAAATAATGAGTTAGCTCAAGAAGATGCAAAAGAAGCTGCAGAATAATAAAAAATAAACTAAAAATAATAGATATAGATAAAATTCCCTATATCTATTATTTTTTTATTTAATTTTTTTTTACTTTGTTATATAATAACTAAGGTATGGACTACTGAAAATGTTTAGGAGGGATAAGATGGATTATAAAGAGAGATATAATGAGTGGTTAAACTCTAAGGTAATATCAGAAACAATAAAAGATGAATTAAGAAACATTAGTGATGAAAAGGAAATAGAAGATAGATTCTACAAGGAGTTAGATTTTGGTACTGGTGGATTAAGAGGTATTATAGGTGCTGGAACTAACAGAATGAATGTATATACAGTTTCAAAAGCAACACAAGGATTTGCAAATTATTTAAATAAATCTTTTGAGTCACCAAAGGTAGCTATTGCATATGATTCAAGAAATATGTCAAAGGAATTTGCAGAGGCTGCTGCATTAACTCTTTGTGCAAATAATATAAAGGTATTTTTATTTGAAAGCTTAAGACCAACACCAATGCTTTCATTTACATCTAGACATTTAAATTGTCAAGGTGGAATAGTAATAACTGCTTCACATAACCCAAAAATATATAATGGATATAAAGTTTATGATGAATTTGGTGGTCAAGTTACAGATGAAAAGGCTGGAATTATCATAGGCGAAGTTAATAGTATAGTAAATTACGAAGATATAAAAACTATTTCAGTAGAAGATGCTTTAAAGGATAACCTTTTAGAATATATTGGAGAAGAAGTAGATAAAGCTTATATTGAAGAAGTTAAAGGGCTTACAATAAGAACTGAATTAGTAAAAGAAAAGGCTAAAGATTTAAAAGTTATATATACTCCAATACATGGAAGTGGTAATATGCCAGTAAGAAGAGTATTAGCTGAATTAGGATATGAAAACGTAGAAGTAGTTAAAGAACAAGAAATGCCTGATGGTAACTTCCCAACAGCTTCTTATCCAAATCCAGAAAACCCACAAGTTTTTGAATTAGCACTTGATATGGCTAAGACAAGCAATCCAGATATTATTTTTGGGACAGACCCAGATTGTGATAGAATTGGTGTTGTAGTAAAAGAAAATAGTGGAGAATATAAAGTTTTAACTGGTAACCAAACAGGTCTTTTATTAACAGATTATATATTATCTGCACTTAAGGAAGAAGGAAAATTACCTTCAAATGGAGTTGTAATTAAGACTATAGTAACAACAGAAGGTGCTAGAGCAATAGCTAACTACTATGGTGTTGAAATAATGGATGTATTAACAGGGTTTAAATACATTGGTGAAAAAATTAGACAATTCCAAGAAAATGGAGATAAGAAATACTTATTTGGATTTGAAGAAAGTTATGGTTATTTAGCAGGTGAATTCGTTAGAGATAAAGATGCTGTAATAGCTTCAATGTTAATAGCTGAAATGACTCTTTACTACAAAGAGCAAGGTAAGAGCCTTTACGAAGCATTAATCGAACTTTACAATAGAATTGGATTCTTCAAGGAAGACTTAATTTCAATTGAATTACAAGGAAAAGAAGGCCAAGAAAAAATAAGTAACTGTTTAGATTCTCTAAGAAGCACTGCATTAACAGAAGTTGATGGAGTTAAGATTGCAACAAAACTTGACTATAAGTTAAGTAAAGAAGAAAATTTACTTAATAATACAGAAAGTGTTATTAATTTACCTAAGTCTAATGTATTAAAATATATATTAGAAGATGGTTCTTCATTTGTTGTTAGACCTTCAGGTACTGAGCCGAAAATGAAAATTTATTCAGCAGTTAAAGGTGAAAGCTTAGTAAATGCTGAAGAAAAGCTAGCAAGATTCAATGAAAAAGTTATGGAAATAATTAACGAAAAGTTAGCGTAATATAAGAAAAAGCTATCGGAAAACCGATAGCTTTTATTATTTTAGTATTTAATTTGAAAGTTTCATGTTAATACTGTATTATGAATAATGAAATAATTTACTAAAGGAGTGTAACTTATGGATTATAAGGTAAAAATTAAAGAAAGATTAGGTAAGTTATTATTTTTAGAAATGAATAAAGATGGATTTAAAGAAAATATAGGAATACCATCATATGTAACTTTTAAAAATAAAGATTTATATTTGCCAATAAGTTCTGAATATATTAGTTCTAATATAAATGATGAAATTAAAATTAAAAATCTTCCAATATATTATTTCATAGAAGGTATGTTTATTGCTATAGGAAGTGATGAAAAATTAAGATTCAATGATGATTATGAACTTATATTAGATTATATAAAGGATACTGAAACTTGTATAAAGTCACTTATAAGCAAGAGAATAGAAGAGAAGAGATACTTAGATGCATATCTTTTATTAAAAGGCTATTATACATATTCTAAAGATTTAGAAGTTATGAAAAAAATATTACTTGTAGGGGAAACTATTAAGGAGGAAGAAAGCAGCTTTAAGGATATATTACTTGAGGATATAGATTATTGTATATCAAATAAGTTAAAAATAGCTGAGCCATATTTATATAAAGCTATAGTTTTAAAAGATGAAGGTGATTTTAAAGGCGCTAAGGTTGCTATAAATGAGTATTTCAATAATGGGGGAAAAGTAACACCAGAGGTTGAAATAATAAATAATGATATAAATAATATATCAGATTATGAAAATGCTATAGAGCTATTAGCTGAAGATCCAGCAAAAAGTATTGAAATATTACTTAGACTAGGTGAAGAGTTTGAAGAAAATCCACTTATTTATTATTATTTAGGAATAGCTTTTAGAAAATTAGAGAATTATCATAAGGCTATTTATTATTTAAAAGAAAGTGTAAAAAGAGAAAGTGGAATACTTGAGGTTATAGTTGAGCTTGGATTAAACTATGCATGTATTGGTGAATTTGAAGAAGCAATTAAATACTTCAAAAAAGCATTTGAAGCATCAAGAGATGTAGAGATATGTACTAATATTATAATGTGTTATTTAAATATTAATGATTTAGAAAATGCTAAATTACATTTAGATATAGCAAAAAATTTAAATCCTGAAGATGAAATAGTTAAACAATTAGATACTATGATAAATAAGGGATAATGAAGGAAGAGTTTATATGGGGAAAAAAGAGAAATTCAAAAGTATAGATATATTAGGATATAATATATTTTCTGAAGATATAGAAAAGTGTGTTAAGACAGTATTTTCTTATGATAAGGTTCATATAGTATCTGGAAATCCAGAAGTTTTATATACAGGATTAAATAATAAGGAGTTATTTGATAATTTTACATCAAAATCTTCTTTAATAATACCTGATGGTGTTGGGACGCAAATTAGTGGTAAAATTTTAAAAACACCTGTACAAGAGAAAATTGCTGGAATTGAGCTTATGAAAAAGATAATTGATGAATGTGAAAAGACTGGAGAAGGTATTTACTTATTAGGAGCAAGTGAAGAAAATTTAAAGGCTTGTGTTGCTAATATAATAAGAGATTATCCTAAAATTAATATTGTTGGGTATCATAATGGATTTTTTGATTTAGAAGATCCAAAAGAAATATTAGAAGAAATAAAAAAGAAAAAGCCTCTTGCATTATTTGTTGCAATGGGATGTCCAAGGCAAGAAAAATTTATTGTAAAGTATATGGATCAGCTTCCATGTAAGATATATATGGGAGTTGGAGGAAGTTTTGATGTAATTGCTGAAAAGGTAAATAGAGCTCCAAGATGGATGATTAATATAGGAATGGAATGGGCTTATAGAGTTGCCAAAGAACCTTGGAGAATTAAAAGGCTTGGAAGTATTCCTAAGTTTATATGGACTGTTGCAAAGAGTAGAGGTAATAAATAATGAAAGGTAACAAAATATTTAAAGCAGCTTTTTTAGTTATGATAATTAGCATCCTAAGTAGATTTTTAGGATTGTTTAGGGATATGCTAGTTGGATATCAGTTTGGTGCTAGTATTTATACAGATGCTTATAAAGCAGCGGTATCTGTGCCAGAAACTGTTTTTACTATTGTAGGTCTTGCTATATCAACAGTGTTTATTCCAATGCTTAGTAAAGTTAAGTATGATAAAAATAAAGATGAAATGTTTAAAT
>ULRM01005076.1_pt1 | contig 10650 bp, 9 predicted proteins | sample 1955551 | NCBI WGS metagenome assembly ULRM01 (sample SAMEA4835686, study PRJEB28245) | human gut metagenome | biome: gut microbiome; material: fecal sample | place: Denmark | collected 2008
TCGATACCCAGATACATAGCCACCTCTTAGTTAATCAGCGTGTAAACGGCGGCGACTTCCTCGCGCATCAGCGCCAGGAAATCCGCGTTGTTGGCGAGATCACCAAACAGGGCTTTATCGCGCGCGTAGACAGCCACCGGATCCTGAGCCTCGAACATCTCATGCACCGCCTGCGCATCCAGGATGCCGTCCTGGTACTGATACGGCAGAGTTCCCTTGTGCCACTGCTCCATAAAGACGAAGAACAGCGCCGGCAGCATGGCGGTCGCTTCCGGGCGGACGCCGCGCTGGTAGCACTCCTGCAAGGTTGGCGCGATCATCGCCGGAATTTTCGAGAAGCCGTCGGCGGCGACGCGCTGGTTGGTGTCCTGGATATAGGGGTTGGTAAAGCGCTTAAGCACCACATCCCGGTAGGTCGGCAGATCAATGCCGTTGTCGCCGAGACACGGAATAACGTCCTCCGTAACGTAGCGGTCGGCAATGGCGTAGATAACATCGGTCAGCGTGCTTTCATGAATATACTGCTGGCCGATTAAGGTTCCCGCCCAGGCAATGCAGCTGTGCGACGCGTTCAGAATGCGAATTTTCGCCTCTTCATACGGGATGACCGACTCCACCATCTCCACGCCGACCGCCTCCAGATTCGGGCGGGCATCGCGGAAGTTGTTCTCCACTACCCACTGGATAAAGGTCTCCCCCATCACCGGCGCTTTGTCATCAATTCCGGTTTGCGCTTTGATGCGGGCCGGCAGATCGGCCGCCGGACGCGGGGTGATGCGGTCCACCATGGTGTTCGGACAGGTGGTATTGGCCGCCATCCAGTCAATCACCGCCTGTTTGCCGGTGAGCTGCAGGAACTCGACCATACCGTCGTGGAAACGCTCGCCGTTATGACGCACGTTATCGCAGTTGAGCAGGGTCAGCGGCCCGGCGTTGTCGGCCATGCGCTTTTCCAGGATCCGCGCGAGGGTGCCGTAAATGGTTTTGCACTCGCCTTGCAGGTCGGCCTGCAGATCGGGGTTGCTGGTTTCCAGCTGATGGCGAGTGTTCAGGTAGTACCCCCCTTCCGTCACGGTAAAGGCGATAACTTTGGTCTGCGGGTTTGCCCCTTCGTTAATCAGCGGCTGTAGCCCGGCCTGCCACGGTAGCAGTTTCTGGATTGAGGTGATCTCTTCATATTCGCGCTCCCCTTCCGGGCTGACGGTCTCGAGGACGTAACGTCCTCCCTGCGCCGCCAGCGCCTGGACCACCTGCTCGGCGTCGTTGCGAATATTCCCCGCCGCGATGCGCCAGCGATTATCCCCGGAAGCAATCAGACGATGCAGATACCACGCCTGATGCGCGCGATGAAAAGAACCCAGACCGATATGAAGCCATGTGAATTGATTGTTCATGTTCTGCTCTCCTTGAGTTGATGGCGCCACTGTAATTGATCATTTGACCAAAATAAGAGCCATGGATCACAAAAGAGCAATTACCCAATTAAATTACAAATGACCAGTAAAGAGCAAAAGCTTGCCAGTTATGCCAACCACGGCGAGAATGCGGGTATTCGCCGGGCCAATTGCGTGCCCTGGCCAGCAACTTAGGGCGGGAAACCATGAGTAAAGAAGACGATATCCGGTTGGATCAGAAGGTGCGTGCCGCATGGATGTACTACATCGCCGGCCAGAATCAGAGCGAGATTGCCAGCCAGCTGGGCACCTCCAGACCGGTGGTGCAACGGCTGATCGCCGCCGCGAAAGAAGAAGGGATTGTGTCGATTAATCTGCACCATCCGGTAGCGAACTGCCTCGATTATGCGCAGTTGCTGCAGGAAAAATACCGCTTGATCGAGTGCAATGTGGTCCCCGCCTTTAGCGAAGAAAGCACCCTCGACAGTGTGTCATTTGGCTGCTATCAGCTGATGGCTCGCTATCTGCAGGATGATAAAGAGAAAATCATCGGTCTGGGCTCGGGCCTGACCCTGAAAAAAGCGCTGCAGCGCATCGATTTTGACAGCCTGAATACCCGCTGCGTGGCGTTGATCAGCGCCATGAACGCCGACGGGCAGTGCAATTATTACGATGACGTGCCCCTGCTGCTGACCCGCAAAATTAAGGCCAAGTACTATCAGTGGCCGGCGCCGCGCTACGCCCAAAGCGCGGATGAGTATGAAATGTGGTGCACTAATCGCTTATTCCGCAGCGTCTCCGGCGTCGCCCGCGAGGCGGACGTGATTTTTGTCGGTATTGGTCCGCTGGGCACGCAAAGTCCGATCTTTAAAGACGGCTTTATCAATCAGGCGCAGATGGATGAGCTGACCGCCCGCGGCGGCATCGGGGAGATCCTTGGGCGGTTTATTGATGCGCAAGGCGACGTGGTAGACAGCGAGATCAACCGCATGATCACCAGCTATGATATCCGCCAGAGCCACTGCCCGCGGATTGCCGCTGCCTGTGGAGAACATAAACGACCGGCGATCCTGGCCGCCCTTAAAGGCGGCTGGATTAATGGCCTGGTGACCGATGAGCATACCGCCCGCTGGCTGCTGACGCGGTAACGTCGAACAGCCAGACAGCGGCTCAGCTGCTGCTCATCAGTCGCGGGGGAATTTCAATCCGCTGCTGGCTGGCTTCGCCGGCGTCAATAATCGAAAAAACAGCGTCCAGCATCGCCGGCACGTCCTGCTGCACCATGTCGATATCGTGCCCCAGCAGGTAGACAAAAGGATCCCAGTCGAAGCAGCCCATCGGCGGCTGCTCGCTGCCGGTCAGACCCACCTGCGACAGCCAGCGCACAACCCCTTCCAGGGATATCGTCGAGTTAACAAATATCCCCTGCAACAGCGTCTTCTCGCTGCTAAACCGCTCCTGCAGACAGGCCTCAACGTGGCCTTTCGAATAGCCGGGAGCCAGAATATTCGCCTGCGGCACGCTAAGCCCCAGCTCGCGATGCGCATCGTGGAAGCCGCGTAAACGCTCGCTGGTGTTATGGTCGCTGCTGCGCCCGCCGATAAAGGTCAGCGGCGCCAGCTCTCCGCGGCGGCGGGCGCTATTAGCCAGGATCTTATGAGTCAACGCTTTCGCGCCGCCGTAGTTATCCGAAATCACCGACGGCGAGAGAGAGCCCGGCAGGTCGAGATTGACCGTTGGCACGCCCGCCTGCTGGCATAGCGCGGAAATTTTATCCGGATTGGTCGCCCCGGTCGCGACCACCCAGTCAACCTGCCAGGAGAGCATCGCCTTTACCGCTTCGATCTCCAGTTCCGGACGCCGGCGCGTACAGGTGATAATCGGCAGCAGGCCGCGCTCGCGGGCCATCTCCTCAAAGCGTTCGGCGATGGAACCGAAGTAGCGGTTATCATATTTGGGGATAATCATACCGATGACGTGTGATTTTTTACTGCGCAGCATGCTGGCCTGACGGTTAATCGCATAGCCCTGCTCCTCGGCAATCCGCGTCACCTTTTCCGCAAGCTTGGCGCTGATGCGGCGCTTTTTCCAGTTACCGTTGAGGATAGCGCTCACCGCGCTCGCCGAAACGCCGGAAAGTTCCGCCAGGTCGTAAATCGTTATCTTCTTCATTTTTCCAACTTGCGTCACAAAATCATGTCGCTGTTAATTTCCCCACTTGCTCAATCGATGAAGCGAGAGCAACATAGCTTCATCGATTGAGCATCCTTTTCACGCTAGGAAGTACGCGCGCATACCGCCTCAACATGCCAGCAAGCCTGAATTAAGATGCTGATATTCAATATGTTACCAGTTTTAGTCTATCACCTCGAACGTGATGCCCTCGCGTTCGATAGTTTTAACCAGACACGGCAAAGGATTATAAAATGAACCACTCTGTCTCCTCTATGAATACTTCCCTCAGCGGTAAAGTCGCCGCGATCACCGGCGCGGCGTCCGGTATCGGCCTCGAGTGCGCGAGGACCCTGCTGGGAGCTGGCGCAAAAGTGGTACTGATCGACCGCGAAGGCGAAAAGCTCAACAAACTGGTCGCCGAACTTGGCGAAAACGCCTTCGCCCTGCAGGTCGACCTGATGCAGGCGGACCAGGTCGATAACCTACTGCAGGGCATTTTGCAGCTTACCGGGCGTCTCGATATCTTCCACGCCAACGCCGGCGCCTATATCGGCGGGCCGGTGGCCGAGGGCGACCCGGACGTCTGGGACCGCGTGCTGCACCTTAATATCAACGCCGCCTTCCGCTGCGTGCGCAGCGTCCTGCCGCATCTGATCGCGCAAAAATCCGGGGATATTATCTTCACCAGCTCGATCGCGGGCGTGGTGCCGGTGATCTGGGAGCCTGTCTATACCGCGTCGAAATTCGCGGTACAGGCATTTGTGCACACCACTCGTCGCCAGGTGGCGCAGTATGGCGTGCGCGTCGGCGCCGTACTGCCGGGCCCGGTGGTTACCGCTCTGCTGGACGACTGGCCAAAAGCCAAAATGGACGAAGCGCTGGCCAACGGCAGCCTGATGCAGCCGATTGAAGTGGCGGAGTCGGTGCTGTTTATGGTGACGCGTTCGAAAAACGTCACCGTGCGCGACATTGTGATCCTGCCGAACAGCGTGGATCTCTGACCCTGGCCAGCCTGTGAGAGGATGTGATGCAAAACGATACGCAAAACATTATTGGCGTGGATGTCGGTTCGGGCAGCGTGCGCGCCGGGGTATTCAATCTGCGGGGCGAGCTCCTCGCCCACGCGACCCGGGAAATAACCCTGTTTCGCAGCGCCGGAAACAAGGTCGAGCAGTCGAGCCGTGAGATCTGGCAGGCGGTGTGCTACTGCATTAAAACGGCGGTGGCCAACGCCGGCGTTTCGCCGTCGTCGATCGCCGGGATCGGCTTCGATGCCACCTGCTCGCTGGTGGTGATTGGCGATAACGATGCGCCGCTGGCGGTCGGGCCTTCGGACGATGCGGACCGCAACATTATTGTCTGGATGGATCATCGCGCCACCGGGCAGGCGGAAAAGATCAATGCCACGGGCCACCCGGTACTGCGGTACGTTGGCGGCAAAATCTCGCCGGAGATGCAAACGCCGAAAATTTTGTGGCTGAAGGAGAATCGCCCGCACATCTATCAGCAGGCGCGCCACTTCTTCGACCTCGCCGATTACCTCACCTGGCGCTCAACCGGCGATGAAGCCCGCTCGGTCTGCACGGTGACCTGTAAATGGACCTACCTGGCGCATGAACAACGCTGGGATGCCGGTTACTTCCGCCAGATTGGCCTCGAAGAGCTGGCGGATGAAGATTTTGTCCGCATCGGCCAGCGGATTGTCGATCCAGGCACCCCCTGCGGCGAGGGCCTTTGCGCCACGGCGGCAGAGGAGATGGGCCTGCCGATCGGCACGCCGGTGGCGGTGGGGATGATTGACGCCCACACGGGCGGCATCGGTACCGTCGGCGTGCTTAACGGCGCGGTCAACAATATGGCCTATGTCTTCGGCACTTCTTCCTGCACCATGACCACCACTCAGGAAGCGGTATTCGTCCCGGGCGTCTGGGGCCCTTACTATTCGGCGATGGTGCCGGGCTACTGGCTAAGTGAAGGCGGGCAAAGCGCCGCCGGCGCGGCTATCGACCAGCTGCTGAGCTTCCATCCGGCGGCGGCGGAAGCGCGCGAGCAGGCGAAAGCCGCAGGCGTCCCTCTACCGGTCTGGCTGGCGGATCGCGTTCTGACGCAAGTTGCTTCGCCTTCTGAAGCGGTAACGCTGGCCGCCGGTCTGCACGTCGTTCCGGAGTTTCTCGGTAATCGCGCGCCGCTTGCCGATCCCCACGCGAAAGCGCTGATTGCCGGGCTGGGGATGGAGCGGGACCTGGATAACCTGACCGCGCTGTACGTTGCCGGCTTATGCGGGATTGGCTATGGTCTGCGACAGATCATTGACGCCCAGCGCGCCTGCGGAATTGAGAGTGAAAATATCGTCATCAGCGGCGGAGCCGGGCAGCATCCGCTGGTGCGTCAGCTGTTGGCCGACGCCTGCGGCGTTAGCGTCGTGAGCACCGCCAGCCCCGAGCCGGTGCTGTTAGGTTCCGCCATCCTCGGCGCGGTGGCGGGCAGAGTCGCGGCTTCGCTGCCGGAGGCCATGAAGCAGTTTACTCAGGTGGACGCCACCTATCACAGCGAGACGGCGTTTAGCCCGCTTCATCAGCGCAGGTATGCGGCCTATAAGGCGCTACAACAGACCGGCAGGCTGATTCGCGAATAACATACCTCCTTATTTTATAACAATAATGCTCCGCTGCTGTGCAGCGGAGACACTCATCTGCACTCTGAAATCGAGGTCAACATGTCCGTTAATAACAAACAGTGGTACGGTCTACCGCTCAACCTCATCTGGGGATATGTCGCCATCGCCGTGTTTATGACCGGCGACGGCTTTGAGCTGGCTTTTCTGTCGCACTACATCAAAGCACTCGGATTCACCCCGGCGCAGGCTTCCTTTGCCTTTACTCTCTACGGTCTGGCTGCCGCCCTGTCGGCGTGGGTCTCCGGCGTGGTGGCGGAAATCATTACCCCACGTAAAGCCATGCTGATTGGCTTCGTGCTGTGGTGTGTATTCCACGTATTGTTCCTCGTCTTCGGCCTCGGTCGCGCCAACTATGCGCTGATCCTGCTGTTTTATGGCATCCGCGGCCTGGCCTACCCGCTGTTCCTCTACTCCTTTATCGTCGCCATTATCCACAACGTCCGCAGCGACAGTTCCAGCTCCGCGCTGGGCTGGTTCTGGGCGGTCTACTCGGTGGGTATCGGCGTGTTCGGCAGCTATATTCCAAGCTTTACCATTCCCCACATTGGCGAAATGGGCACCCTGTGGCTGGCGCTGCTCTTTTGCGCCACCGGCGGCATTATTGCGCTGGTGTCGATGCGTCATACCGAAACGCCGCGCCATATGCAGAACCTGACCACTCGTGAAAAATTCGCCGAACTGGGGCGCGCCGCGACGCTGCTCTATACCAACCGCAGCATCCTGTTCTCGAGCATTGTACGCATTATCAACACCCTGTCGCTGTTTGGTTTTGCGGTGATCATGCCGATGATGTTTGTTGATGAGCTGGGATTTACCACCTCGGAATGGCTGCAGGTATGGGCGGCATTCTTCTTCACCACGATCTTTTCGAACGTTTTCTGGGGGATTGTGGCGGAGAAAATGGGCTGGATGAAGGTTATCCGCTGGTTCGGCTGCATCGGGATGGCGCTTTCCAGCCTGGCGTTCTATTACCTGCCCCAGCACTTCGGCCATAATTTTGCCATGGCGCTGGTACCGGCTATTGCCCTGGGGATTTTTGTCGCCGCGTTTGTGCCGATGGCGGCGGTGTTCCCGGCGCTGGAGCCGAACCATAAAGGCGCGGCGATTTCGGTCTATAACCTGTCAGCCGGGCTGTCGAACTTTCTGGCGCCGGCGATTGCCGTGGTACTGCTGCCCTATTTCAGCACTATCGGCGTGGTAATAGCCTATACCGCCTTATATATTCTGGCCTTCTTCCTGTGCCCGTTAATCCGCGTTGAACAGCCTGGCTTTACCAGCGATCAGCATGCGAAACCGTTTACCGCCAACGCGGCAGAGTCTTAATAAACCGCATCTGGTACAAACAACGAGCAATCCGGGCGGTGCCGCCCGGATTTTTGCCTTATGCGATAGTCACTTTGCCATCCAGATAAACATCCTGCACGGCATTGATCAGCTTCACGCCGTCGGCCATCGATTTCTTAAACGCTTTGCGACCCAGGATCAGCCCCATGCCGCCGGCGCGTTTATTGATCACCGCCGTGCGCACCGCGTCGGCAAGGTCGGTCTCCCCGCCCGCCGCGCCGCCGGAGTTGATCAGCCCGGCGCGGCCCATATAGCAGTTGGCCAGCTGGTAGCGCACCAGATCGATGGGGTTATCGCTGGTCAGTTTGCTGTACACCCGGTCGTCGGTATAGCCGAAGTTAACCGCTTTGTAGCCGCCGTTATTCTCCGCCATCTTTTGCTTAACGATATCGGCGCCGATGGTGGCCGCCAGGTGGTTGGCCTGACCGGTCAGGTCAGCGGAAACATGATAGTCGACGCCGTCTTTCTTGAACGCCGAATTGCGCAGATAGGCCCACAGCACGGTGACCAGGCCCAGCTCATGGGCCCGCTCAAAGGCGGCGGAAATCTCTTCTATCTGACGACGCGATTGTTCCGAGCCGAAATAGATCGTCGCTCCCACGGCCACCGCCCCCATATTGAACGCCTGCTCAACGCTGGCGTAGAGGGTCTGGTCGTATTCGGTGGGGTAGCTCAGCGTTTCGTTATGGTTGAGCTTCACCAGGAAAGGGATGCGATGCGCGTAGCGGCGCGACACCGAGGCCAGCACGCCGTAGGTCGACGCCACGCAGTTACAGCCGGCTTCGATCGCCAGCTCGACGATATTTTTCGGATCAAAGTACAGCGGGTTGGCGGCAAAGGAGGCGCCCGCCGAGTGCTCCACGCCCTGGTCAACCGGCAGAATGGAAAGGTAGCCGGTTCCCCCCAGGCGTCCGGTATTGTACAGGGTCTGCATATTGCGTAGCACCGCCGGTGGTCGGTTGTTATCCACCATCACCCGATCAACATAATCTGCGCCAGGCAGATACAGCTGGTCGGACGGAATGGTTATACAACGGTGCTGCAACAGGCTCTCGGCATCTTTGCCCAGCAACTGCGTAATATCAGTCATAGCAATCTCCCGTAAGGCCGGCCGAAGCCGGCGTGCATTATCCCAACCCAATTTTTTTGGGCAGGTTAAGCCTGGTACCGACTTAGCCTATTTTCCAGCCGGGGGGCCATTTTTTCAGGAGATTCTGCTGTCCCGTTGCGCTGCCATTTACCACCAGGCGTGGAAATGGTGCACCGGCCCGATACCGTGGCCCACCTCCAGAGAGTCGGCCTGCGCCAGAGCCGCCGACAGCCAGGCCTTCGCCTCGATAACGGTGGCCGCCCAGTCCGCGTGACGCGGGCGCAGCGCCGCCAGCGCGGCGGAGAGCGTACAGCCGGTGCCGTGGGTATTTTTGGTCTGCACTCGCGGCGCGGTGAACCGCTGTTCCCCTTCGCGGGTGAAGAGCCAGTCCGGGCTTTCGGCATCGTCGAGATGGCCGCCCTTCATCAATACCGCGCCGCAGCCCAGCGCCAGCAGCGCCCGCCCCTGCTCCAGCATTTCCCGTTCGTTACGCGCATGGGGGGCATCGAGTAGCGCGGCCGCTTCCGGCAGATTGGGGGTGATCAATGACACCTGCGGCAACAATCGTTGACGCAGGGTCTCCACCGCCGAAGCCGACAGCAGCGGATCGCCGCTTTTCGCCAGCATGACGGTATCCAGCACCACGTTGGCCACCCGGTAGCGCGCCAGCCGCTCGGCCACGGCTTCCACAATATCGGTCTCCGCCAGCATGCCGATTTTGGTGGTATCGATACGCACATCGCTGAACACCGAGTCGAGCTGCGCGGCCACAAAATCCGGTTCGATGCGATAGACCGACTGTACGCCGCGAGTATTCTGCGCCACCAGGGCGGTGATCGCCGAGCAGCCATAGGCCCCCAGCGCGGAGAAGGTTTTCAGATCGGCCTGGATACCGGCCCCGCCGCTGGGATCGGTGCCGGCGATGGTCAGGGCGTTGATGCGTTTCATCCCTGCACCTCCTGATACAGCGCGTCGAGAAACGCCGGAATAAAGCTGCCTGGGCCTCCCTGACGGGCGGCGATCTCCCCGGCCTGCTTCATCAGCCCGCAGGCGGCGGCCACGTTTTCCAGCCGGTCTCCCGGCTGCGCCGCGCTCGCCGCCACCACCGCCGACAGCGCGCAGCCGGTGCCCACCACCCGGGTCATCAGCGGATTGCCCCCCGCCACGCTGAGCACCCGCTCGCCGTCGGTGACGTAGTCCACCTCGCCAGTGACCGCCACCACGGTAGCCAGCCGACGAGCCAGCGCCTGGGCCGCCGGCAGCGCCGCGGCGGCCGTATCGGTGGTATCCACCCCGCGCCCGCCGGCGCTCATCCCGGCCAGCGCCAGAATTTCAGAGGCATTGCCGCGAATGGTCGCCGGCTGGAGGGCCAGCAGCTCGTGACAAAAGGCAGTGCGCACGGTCAGGGCGCCGACCGCCACCGGATCCAGCGTCCAGGGCTTGCCGGCCTGACGGGCGTGCTCCACCGCGGCGCGCATGGCCACGGCGCGATCTTCGGTCAGGGTACCGACGTTAATTAACAGCGCATCAGCGATAGCGGCAAATTGCGCCGCTTCGCGGGGATCGATCACCATCGCCGGCGAGGCGCCGACGGCCAGCAGAACGTTGGCGGTAAAGGTCTGCACCACGTCATTAGTCATGCAGTGCACAAGGGGGGAATGGGCGCGCAGCAGATGGCGCAGGTGCGCGACAGGCGCGGGATTCAACAGCTCAGGCATAGTTTGCTCCCGCCAGACGAGGTAGAAGCAATGACCCTGCGGTCTCTGACTTCCCTACGCTGGCATTATCCAGATCAGGTGGTACGGGTATTTCTCAGCCTTCAACGAAGAAGGGCACCCCGAGTCAAAATAGTGAAATTGTTAAGCGTTGTGGAATTTACCGCAACTCACCGGTTCATACAACAAGCCTTTAGCCCTGGATACGACACCATCGCGGCCATCATGCTCATCAGGCAACCGGACGGGATTGCA
>ULRM01009136.1_pt1 | contig 10632 bp, 7 predicted proteins | sample 1955551 | NCBI WGS metagenome assembly ULRM01 (sample SAMEA4835686, study PRJEB28245) | human gut metagenome | biome: gut microbiome; material: fecal sample | place: Denmark | collected 2008
TATTTATTTTTTATTAAATAAGGACTAATAATATCACCTCATTAAATTCACCATCTATAACCTCATATAGAATTACACTATAATAAAATAAAATTTTAATCTTTCCAACAACAAAGAAATCAAAATATAAAAACCTCAATTCTGCCATAATAGCTCATTGAGGTTTTTATCTATACTAATTTTTGATCAAATATATTATCTAAATCAATCTTATTAACCCTCTTACCAATTTCCTCAATATAAGTAGTATAAAGACTCAAACCATGTATTCTCTTAAAATAGCTAGCTCCAGCAAAAGTGTATCTATCCGTTCTACCTTCCCTAATTGTGGCCTTTTCATTAGCAAAAGTTATTATATCTCCTATTGCTATTGATGATGGTAAAATTAATAATGACAATCTCATCACAAGTCTTACTTCATTATGACTAGCTGAACTATCTAGACATATAGCTTCAATATGACCAACAAAAAGTCCAGCCTTCTCACCTGCACAAAAAAGATTATCAACAATAGCTATTTATTTCTCATACGCCTCAAGTATAAAACTATTCAACTCATCCCTAACACTTTTCCAATTTGGATAATGCTGATCCATTAATTGTTTAAATCTATCACTGTGAGTTCTTTCAAGTAAATGTGTCATTTCATGAACAACCACATATTCTAAACACTTAAATGGTCTTTTGGCTAAATATAGATTTAGCCATATTCTACTTGCATTACTATTACATGTTCCCCATTTTGTGTTCATTCTCTTAACTCCCCAGCTTTTTACCTCAACTCCTAATTTGGGCTCCCATTTAGATATTAGCTTAGGTATTTCTTGTTTTATTTGTTTTCTATACCACTCTGTGATTATTTTTTCTCGTTTTTCTACTGGTGTGCCGTATTTAACATAAAGATTAATATATTTTTTCCTTTCAATCTCCACCTTAGAATATACATTGTCACGTTCTATCACTCTTAAGTTATACCTCTCACCCCACAAGTAGTAACTTTCACCTGAAACGTATTCTCTTTTTGATTGTCTTTGTTGATTTGCAAACTTTTCTTGTTGTTTTTTTATCCATCTAAGTTTTGATACAATGAGTAAACGTACATTTTCATCCGTTGTTTTTAGTGGTGCTGCAACCCTAACTCTCCCATCTGGGGGATAAACCCCTAGATGGATGTTTTTTATATTCTTTTTTTCAATTTCAATTTCTATTCCATTTACTATCATTGTTTTACCGTCCTTTAATATTCCTTTTGATTTACTATAATTTCAAATACTTTTTCTAATAGCTCATCATCCGAAATATACTTTTTAATTAATTTCCTTACTTGTCGCTCTTTTATTTTACTTCCTCTCCATGCATCTTTAGCATATGTGGTAACTTCTTCATGAACTGATACTGCCAAATCTTCATCCCCAATATTATCAAATAATGCCCTAAGTCCTGCTGTTTTATTAGTCTTTTCTGAATATTGACTAGAGTCTTCTGGATGCTTAGTTTTTTTAGCTAATTCAGCTATCTTTTCTAAATAAGCTTTATATCCTATTACTTCATCTTTTCTACTACGTATTATTTCATCTAATAATAATGACATTTTTTCAAAATATTTAGGATTAGTAGGGCTTTCATCTATTATTAATCTTCTAACGTTATTTTCAATAGTTTCTGCTACAGTTTCCTTATCTTTTTTCATACCTTTTGGTAAATCGTCAACAAAGTCACTGCCCTTTTTAACCATTAAATCTACTAATGATATTTCATCAAAAGCTGATAATACTTCACTTTCCTCAGCACCTATATACGTATCTATTAAATGCCTCATTGCAGGTTCATACGTTTTTAAATCAATATAATCTCCACTTGCTAGTTTCACTTCTGATCTTACTTTTTCATAATAAGTCACTTGCTCTTTTATCATGTTAGCCTGATCTTTTGTAAAACCAGCTTTAATCATTTCATTAGCTATACTTGCATATGCTCTCATAAGAGAAGCTACTGATTTATAAAGCGCTAATCTTTTTGGTTCATTGTCCTTTAGTTCTTCTTTATTTTCTGTATTTTTTGCACAAAAATAATGTAAAAATTGTTGTGTTTCTCTTGGGTATTCAACATCTTCGCAAAGTGCTTCTACTATTTCTAAAGACTCTTCTAATTTTTCCTTTGCTTGTACTAATCTATCTTTTAATAACCCTTCTATATCCGCTTTATCATAATTAGACAATGCATTACTTGTATAATCCTTCATTGCTGTTTCAAGGCTATTAAATAAGTCTTTATAATCTATAATATATCCAAAGTCTTTGTCTTCTCCATCTAACCTATTAACTCTACATATAGCTTGGAATAATCCATGATCTCTCATAGGTTTATCTATATAAAGATAAGTAGCAGGAGGTGCATCAAAACCAGTTAATAGCTTATCTACTACAATTAGTAATTTCATCTGAGCTGGGTGTTTAATAAATAACTCCTTAACATCCTTTTCAAATTCTTCTGGTTTCTTACCATTTAACATTTTGTTATAGATTTCATATTTTCTAATTTTTTCAGTAACTCCTTCTCCATCACCTACTGACTCACCTTTTATGTCACTAATGTTTGGAGTGTATGAAGTTACAATTGCACACTTTGTAAAGCCTTTATCAGTAAATATTTCATAGTACTTACAAGCTTCATATATTGAACCTGCAACAAGCATAGCATTTCCTCTACCATTTTTAAGACGGTCTTTTGTTTCCATATCCAAAATTATATCGGCTGCTATTTTTTCTAATCTTGATTTAGAACTAAATACACTTTGAAGATTACCCCAACGCTTTTTTAACTGTGCAAGTGCAAAATCTGTTAATCCATTTGTTTTTGAGTCAAACCATTGGTCTATTTTTTCTTGTGATGTTATTTTCTGTTCCACATCTCTTGCTTCATATCTTAAATCAAGAACAACCTTATCTTTTACTGCTTCGTTAAATCTATATTTATGAATATACTCTCCAAAAACTTCTGTACTTTTCTGCTTGTCTTTCTTTAAAAGTGGCGTACCTGTAAAACCTATAAATAAAGCGTTTGGTAATATCTCTTGCATAGCTTCATGAAGTTTCCCTGACTGTGTTCTATGACATTCATCTACTAGTACATAAATATCACCTTTAGCACAGAAATCCTTTGGTAAATTTGATTTTAACTCTGCAAGGAAATCATCATATGCCACCTCTTCTCTTTTACCAAATTTGTGTATTAAGGAACAAAGAAGTCTTGGATTTGAAGTGTTTAGTTTTTCTAATAAGTCTCTTCCACTTTTAGTTCTATAGATAACTTCCTCTACACCCTTATATACTTTTTCAATTTGTTCATCTAACTCATCTCTATCAGTAATTACAAGTATTCTAGCATTGTTTTTATTTTCCATTATCCACTTTGTAAGCCAAACCATAGTTAAGCTTTTACCACTACCTTGAGTATGCCATATTATACCACCTTCACGTCTATTAATATACACATGAGCTGACTTAACACCAAAGTATTGGTTGGGTCTACATGTCTTTTTTATACCTCTATCATAAACTATAAAATCATAGATTATTTCTAGAAATCTTTCTTTAGTACAAAGTCCTATAAGATGACTATGAAGTATATTATTAACACTCTTATATTTATTATTTATTTCTTTTGATATTTTATCTTCTGTAATCTTCTTTAAGTATTCTTCATCCTCCTTCCAGGTTAGATAATACTTTTCAGTTGTTCCTATAACACCATACTTAGCACCTTGAGTATCATTACCAGCTATTACTAATTGAATAGTGTTAAAGAAGTTTTTTATGAAAGTATTTTTTTGATTATCAAGATTTTGACGAATACCTTCTGAAATAGAAACTGTACTTCTCTTAAGCTCTATTACACATAAAGCTATCCCATTTACATAAAGTACAACATCTGGTCTTTTTGTGTTATTCCCCTTAACAGTAACCTCTTCAGCTACATAGAAATCATTTTTAGAGAAATCCTCAAAATCAATAAATAATACTGTTTTAGGCTTGTCAGCACTTGAAGCTTTCTTTTGAACACCATATCTTAGAAGTGTGTATACCTCTTTATTCACCTCATATAAACTCTTTGTTTGATTTCCACTAACCTTAAGCAATTCAGCTATAGCCATGTTAATCAATTCCGGTGCATAACCTTTTCCATTAAGAAACTTTTGCAATAAATCTATTCTAACATTACTATTTTCAGTATCCTTTAGATTACCTAAATAAGTATAGCCAAGTTGTTCAGTAAATAACTGAACAACTCTTTGTTGACATACCTTCTCTCTTTCTCCTACCCCACTCATACTAATCTCCTTTTACCTGTTAATAATTCCTCCATCATTCCATCCTTAATATTTTTATATTTATCAAGCTTTTTCCCTAGTATTTCAATTTCATTATCCATATCTGATAATATTTTTGCTATAGCTTCTTGTTCCTCAATCATATCTGGTAAGCAAATCTTAAAATCCTTTATTTTTGTTAATGCTAATTTAGGCTGTGCCCCTATCGTACTTATACCTGAAATTGTCTTCTGAATCCTATCACTCTGTAATGCATACATTAAAAACACCTTATTACATTTTATATTACATAGCTTATTTGCATTTTCAGTTAAATTTGCACCATCTAAACTTTCTGGTATTCTACCTATTATTCCAAGTGTTCCTGCCACTGAAATAAATAAATCATCTTTTGAAATTTTATAATTATCTATAATCTTAGCTATCTCTATGGGAACATATTTTATGCCAACTTCACTTATTCCTCCCATATACATGTCTGATACACGTATGTAAGGATGGTTATTTTTATTGTCCTCAAGTGTATAACCCTTAGGAAGCCTTTTTCCACCTTTTACTTCACATAATTCTCCTACTGATTTCAAACTCCAATTCCCACTAAATCCATCTAATCTTTTTTTACCATATAATAATTCTTGCATAGCACCTTCTTTTATTAACTTCTTTTTACTGATAAGTTTTTCAAGTGATAAAATTAAATCATCCATATCCGAAAGAGCTGTCGCTATAGCTTTTTGTTCATCTATAGATGGACTAACAAAATTAAATTTCACAATATCTTTTTGATATAAGTGATTAATTGTAGAACCTGCTGTTAATTGTTTTAAAAATTTATCAAAATAGAACGACTTCAAAACATAAAATAAAAACTTAGGTTCATAACAAGAGTTTATTGGTCTAATAACAAATACCCCACTATTTAAAGTTGCTGGTTTTGTCATCTTATCAACAAATGCTACTTTCCCTATTGTTCCATCTTTTGTTATAAGAATATCATTATCTTTAATTTGTATATTTACATCTTGATCATACCTAAACTTGTCAACGTAATGACAAGTTTCCCATTTGATATTATTATTTTCAAAATCAGTTCCAGTAATTAAAAAATAATCTCCACTATTTTTATACTCCTTAGTAGTTAAGCCTTGCCATCCTATACGTGCTTTAATTTTAGAATTTTCTCCAAAATTACATAAATCCCAATCACGTGGTACGCATCCTATATCGGTTTCCTTAAACTCTTTATTTTCACTCATTCTTTTTACCATTGATATCCCATCCTCTTCAAATGTTCTTCAACTTTTCCTTCTAATTTTTCAACTTGCATTTCTATTTTAGGCATAGTAAATTCATATCTTCTTGCAATTTTAACTATTGCAGCATTTAAAATTTGCGATATACCATCAAGCTGTTCTTCAATATTGTTAGTTAATACTGTTAACCATTTATCATTAACAATTATATCTTCAATTTCATCTACTGAAAGCTCTCCATATTTCTTTATTATCTTTTTATCTAACTCTGCTTTTGTTTCCTTAATTTTTTTATCTATTTTAGAAACATCATTTAATAGTGAAAGATATTGGTTTAAAACATATAATTCTTCCTTATAATCATCCAATGACTTTATTTCTTTTATTCTTTTTGTTAAGTTAGTCTTAGAAATTTTATTATCATTTACTAACTCTGTAATTAAGCCCTCATCTCCACCAAATTCCTCTATAATTTCTTCTTGTTCTCCTACTATTTCCTCTTTTTTAGCTTCAAGCTCTTCAATAACTTTCTTATCTTCTTTGAAGTATTTGTTTATTAAAAGTTTCTTTGGTATAAGTCTACCTTCATAATCAACTGGCTCTTTGGATTTAACTATAGTTCCATCTTTCTTTTTAGTTTCTTTATATATCCACTCAATCTCATTTCCTAATTTCCAGCCATCTAAAACAATAAGATACGTATCATCATGCATTATATCATTCCAGTATGACATTAAACCCTGATAAACATCATACTCATTTATAAGCTCGACAGTTTTAAAGCTTTCTAATATATCTTCTGAAATCTTCTTTATAATTTCCTTAGGTTTTGATTCTTCTGATATATTTAAAAGAAACTCCTTATTTCTTTTTGCCCATTCATTAAACACATTGTGCACTTTCTCTTGATGACTTGTAAATTCATGATAGTTAAATATGGTATCTTTAATATCAGTTTCATCAATATTAAGGTTAGAGTAACCTTCTCTGTCACCTTCTGAGAATAATACTTTCTTTAATGTTGGGTATACCTTCCAATATTTTTCTAACTTATCAATATCTCTATTAGGTATTCCACCTAGAAGATGTGCTGATATATCTTGAATATCTTCCTCTTCACTTGAATCTATATATCTTGGTATATTTAAATTATATTCATTATCCTCTGCTATTTCTTTCATTGGTACCATTCTACTGTATTTAGGTATATCTAGTTGCTTTTCAAATACATCTACTATTTTATGGATGTCTTGCTCTCTTAATCTATTCTTGTTTCCATCCTTGATAAAGCCTTTACTTGCATCTATCATAAATATTCCTTTACGAGAAGCTGCATTTTCTTTATCAATTACAATAATACAAGCTGGAATACCTGTACCATAGAAAAGGTTAGCTGGAAGTCCAATAATTCCTTTAATTAATCCCTTTTTAATGATGTTAGTTCTTATTTCCTCTTCTGCATTTCCTCTGAACAATACTCCATGTGGAAGTATTACTGCTGCCTTACCATCATTAGCTTTTAAGGATTTTATAATATGAAGCATAAAAGCATAGTCTCCATTTTTGTCTGGTGGAGTACCAAAGCCTTTAAATCTTTCATAAGTTTCACCTTCAACATCTACTCCGTTACTCCAGGATTTTGTTGAAAATGGTGGGTTAGCTACTATATAGTTGAATCTTTTTAGTTTTGTACCATCTTTCTCATCTTTGAAGTAAGGTGCAGATAATGTATTGTCTTGCCATATTTCTGCTGTTTCTTTACTATGCATAATCATGTTCATCTTTGCTAAAGCGGCTGTTGCATTATCCATTTCTTGCCCATAGATAGTAACATTACACTTTGCTTCATCTGCCGCTTTTATAAGTAGTGATCCTGATCCGCATGTTGGGTCGTATATAGTTATTGAACCCTGTGTAATTTTATCAAGTCCTAATATTTTTGATAAAACTCTTGAAACTTCTGCTGGTGTATAAAATTGACCTTTGCTTTTACCTGATTCTGTAGCAAATTTTCTCATCAGGTACTCATAAGCATCACCTAATAAATCATCACCTTCTGCTTTATTACTACCAAAGTTCATTTTTTGATCTTGGAAAATACTTATAAGGTTTGTTAGTTTATCAACCATTTCTTTCCCTTTTCCAATTTTATCACTATCATTAAATGACGCTACATCTATAACACCTTTTAAATCATTAGCTTCTGCTAATTTAGCAATAATCTTATCAATTTCTTCACCAATATTTGCTTTACCCTTAACTTTTATCATATCATCAAAGCTACCACCTTCTGGTACTTCAATAAGGAAATCTTCATCAACTTTACTTTTATCTGTTACATACTTTACAAAAAGCAGTGTTAATATATAATCTTTATATTGAGATGCATCCATTCCTCCCCTAAGTTCGTCACAACTTTTCCATAATGAACTATATAATTCACTTTTCTTAATTGCCATCTTTCAATTCCTCCAAATTCTATCACTTTTAAAATTAGCCTTACTCAACTTACTTATCATTAAGTAAGGCTAATGTAGTTTTCATTTATATTACATCAAAAATTTCCTTTATATTCATTTTACCATATAAATCAAACTTGAGATTATCTATTTCGACTTTAAGCTCTTCCATTTGTTGTTTTAGTATTGTTTCTTTCTCAATAAATTCACTAATTATTTCATTTTGTTTTTCTAAATCCATATCTACTAATGGAATTTCCTTCAAATCCTTAGGATTTATCATAGCAACTGCTGTTCCTGTCTTTCTAGACTCAATTAAATATTCACCTATAGGACTTTCTAGGAACTCTTTAATATATTTTGAATTGTAGTTAGATTTTAATCTTATTCCAATGAAATTTTGTGATATTAAGATATTACCTTCATGTTCTGGAATAATACAAATCTTAGTTGCTCCTTTATTAGAAATAACAATATCTCCTGCTTCAACTTTATAAGCCTCTACTCTTGCATTATTCTCTATTGAATATGTTGGCATAGAATCTACATCTAACTCTCCATTTTTTATGTCTGCAAGATTAATTATCTTATAATTTCCATTAGGATCTTGAACATTCTTACTTGTAACATTTATACCTCTATAGAATGTCCCTACATCCCCTAGCGTTTTAGTCGCCTTAAGTTTATCTAGGTGGATTTTTACCTTACCATAAGCTGATGATTCAAATTTAGTTTTAACAACATACTTACTTGGTGAAAGATTTCCGTTTACTATATCCTTTAAGTCTACTATTATGCTTACATCTTCAACTTCTTTTTTATTTCTATAAATAGCTAATATAGTCTCTATATTTCCCTCATTTAAAACATTTTTACCTCTTCTTATATTTTCATATATTTCATCAGCATTTATGAATTGAATCTTATTTTTCATATCTTCTGATTTATTCATATTAAATACAATCATTGCACAAGGTATTCCAGTATTAGTGAATAATCCACCTGCTAACTCTATAACTGCTTCAATATAATCAAATCCAATTATTTTATTTCTTAGTATTTCTTCTGCTCCCGCTCTAAATAAAGAACCTAAGGTTGTTATTATTACAGCTTTTCCATTTTCATTTAACGATTTTAATGCAGTAGATATAAATAACCAATCTGCACTTGCTACACCTGGTGTACCATATATAAATCTTGCATACTTATCATTTAACACTTCATTTTCTATGTGTTTCCATTGCATACTAAATGGTGGGTCCATAATAATTGAATCGAACTTTTTTAATGTATTTTCTTTTTCTTTAAATATTGGATTTGTTAATACATCACCAATTCTTATATCATAAGATTTAATTCCATTAATGAACATTCTTATACATGCCATAGAATAAGTTTTTAGATCTAGTTCTTGGCCATAAATATTAAGTTCGTTGCCATATCTTGCTGCAAAATTAAAAGCTTCAACTGCACTTCCACCAATTCCAAAGGCTCCATCATAAAACTCCCCACTCTTAGGTTCTACTATTTGTACAGCTAACTTGTTTATTGAGTGAGGCGTTGTTTCTTCTCCACCACTTTTACCTAATGCTTCTGTTACACTTTCTAACATATATTCAAATGCTTCTCTATACTGTTCTAAGTTAAATAGAGAGCTCTTTAATATTACCAATATTTTAGCTATTTGTTCACTTGATAACTTCAAATTGTTTAAATATGATATAGCTCCTTTTATTTGTGGAACTTCTTCTGCAATAGAGTTTAATGCTACTTTAACAGCCTTGTTGATATCTGAACTATTTAATATTGAATCTAAATTTACTTTTTCAGAAATATTATTATTTGAACAATATCCGATTAATAACAAAATTGCTGTATTGGAATCATAATTTCCAATATCCGAACTTCCTCTTTGAATATCTAGTATTTCATAAATAACTTTTTTAACATTTCTCATATTTTATTCCCCTTTACTTCTTTTTAATAATTTAATTACTAACTTTTAATATCTATTTTCATATCTTTTGTTTTGTATAATAGTACACTCCCTACCTAAAGCAAAAATTCCCTAAAACCATAGTCTTAGGGAACATAAAACACACTGTATATTTAGTTAAAATCTCATGAAACCTTCGATTTCAGTCTATTTCTTCACTAGCCTTACAACAGTCTCAGCATGTGGTGTATTAGAAAATATAATTTAACTTATGTATCTTTTCTCAAATGCTTTGTAAAACTCCAAAAAATATCATCTTTAACTATAATGGATTTAATAATATCATTGTTTAATCCCATATGTGACAACAGTATTATAGTTATCATAAATTTCATTATTGGTATTAGATTATTTATCTCCTTCATCTCAAGGACTCCTTCTGAATCAGGTTTGAAATGTGAATAATAATTTCTTGTTTTAGTTATTTTCTTATATAAATCATTTGAAGAAATACCTTCAATTACATCACTCCTATTTGATGATATTATATCAAAAAATTTTTTATCTATTCTTCTAACTCTATCCTCTAATGCGACTCTTCCTAAAAATCCATTTGATATCCATCCCGCAACATCTTTTGGCCTATATTTAGAA
>ULRM01014191.1_pt1 | contig 10620 bp, 8 predicted proteins | sample 1955551 | NCBI WGS metagenome assembly ULRM01 (sample SAMEA4835686, study PRJEB28245) | human gut metagenome | biome: gut microbiome; material: fecal sample | place: Denmark | collected 2008
TCTCTAAGTGCATTTTCTTTATATTTTTTTATCTTCTCAAACTCCCAATCTCTTTCTATCATAGATAACAACTCCTTTAATACACATTTATTTAAATTCACCTAAACTTAAGTTTGTTTAAATAAATGTCAATCCATTAAATAGGCTTAACAATTGAATTAGCTAATATAAATTATATTAGCTAAAATCACTTATCTATGATTATTGACACTTTCTTATATTTATAGTCTTACCAACATTTATTTTTAAAAAGGTTTTACCTATTATTTAACATAAAAACCCCCACCTCTTATTTACATATACCCTATTTATAGTCTATATATAAAATAATTCCTACAATCAGTTCTTATTTTATATAACACATCTAAAATTCATACAAAATAAAAAATTGTACTACTATTAATATAAAACATGTAACATAGTCATTAATCCAATTAACTTAATTCATCAAGTAGTTTGACTATAGATTTTCTTAAAACTGGATGAATTTTATATGGACATATTTCCGAAAGAGGCTTAAGTACAAATTCCCTTTCTTCCATTCTTGGATGTGGAAGTATTATTTCTTCATCATCACTTATTAAATCATCGTAAAATACAACATCAAGATCTATTATTCTTGGTCCCCATTTTATAATTCTTTCTCTCTTCATTTCACTTTCAATGTTTAATAATGCTCTTACAAGTTCCTTAGGTGAAAATGTTGTTTTTATTTTAACTGCTCCATTTAAAAATTCTTCTTGATCAGTATATCCCCAAGGTTCTGTAACTAAAAATTCAGAAACTTTTTCAACTTTTATTTCATTTAATAATGATAATCTTTCAATTGCATCTTTTAAGTTGCTTTGCTTATCTCCAATATTACTTCCTATTGATAAATAAGCTTCATGCCATCCTCTTTCAATTTCAATACCTGCATAGTCAAGATGTCTTCCAATCGGCGCCCAAGGTTTCTTTAATGTTACTTTCGTACTATGTACCATATCATAATTATATAATATGTAATCTGCTACCTTTTGAGCTGCTGTTTCTATTAAATCATATGATTCCTTCGTGAAAATCTCTTCAATTCTATGACATAGTTCCCCATAATGAACTGATTTAGTTAAGTCACCTGTTACTCCTGCTTCTTTTGTATCAAGAGACAGTTCTATATCTAATATGAACTTTTGCCCAAGAGTCTTTTCTTCCTGAAAAACTCCATGTTTTGCAAAAATCTCAACATTCTTTAAAAATATTTTATCCATGAGATACTCCTTTTTATATAATTTACTCATTTTGTTTATTAGTTTATAATACTTTTCCTAAACACTTAAAATCTTATCTGTCATAATGCATGCTCTTTTATTTTCAAGTACATCATGAACTCTAATAAATTCACAGCCTGACATTATTCCCATTACTGTAGTAACAAGTGTACCTTCCACTCTTTGATCTACAGGTAAATTTAAAGTATTTCCTATCATTGATTTTCTTGATGTTCCAAGTAAAACAGGATAACCCATATCTCTTATCTCTTTTACATTTTTCATTACAATTAAGTTTTCTTCATATGTTTTTGCAAATCCTATACCTGGATCTAATATTATATTTTCTTTCTTAACACCTGCATCCATAGCAATTTTTATAGATTCTATTAAATCATTTTTAACATCTTCCATTAAATTTTCATATGGCTTATCTTCTCTATTATGCATAAGAATACATGGTACATCATATTTAGCTGCAACAGAAGCCATACTCTTGTCCTTTTTAAATCCCCATACATCATTTATAATATCAGCACCTGCTTTAATTGCTGCTTCTGCAGTCTTTGCCTTATATGTATCAATTGAAACAGTAATATCAAACTTCTCTTTTATAGCCTTAATTACTGGCACTACTCTATTTATTTCATCATCAACTTCTACTACTGTAAAGTTAGGTCTTGTTGATTCTCCTCCAACATCTATTATATCTGCACCCTGGCTTATCATTTCCTCAACTCTTTTTAATGCTATTTCAACTTCATTAAACTTACCTCCATCTGAAAATGAATCAGGTGTAGCATTTAATATTCCCATAACATAAGTTCTTTCCCCTAGTTTAAATTCCTTATTACCTATTTTCATGAATAATCACCATTCCTTTGTATAACCTTTTAACATTTACTTGTCTATTTAATAATACTATTTATAATATTCATTTCTATTTTAACACTATTTTATATCATATCTATTAATACTTTATTTCCATATTCTTTTTCTCTATACTCCAGTAACATTCCTTCTCTGCCTTGCAATCAAAACAATTCCTTGATAATTTATCACTTTTGTATATTATGTTTAAAAATTTATCTTCCACATCTTTGTTACCATGATTAGCAATAGCATTTAAAATCAAATTTATCTCATCAGTGCTATATGATGTTTCTTTTAATATTTTTTCTGATATCATCACACCTGCCTCATCATGGTTTATGTTGTTTTTATACTCTTGTGCTCTTCCTATATCATGAAGCAGACCTATTGCATAAATAACTTCTTTGGAATAAGATAGTCCTTCTTCTAATACAAGTATGTATGCTATTCTTGCCATATCTAAAAAATGATTTATATTATGCCTACAGAACACTCTATCTTGTTCCATAACTTCTATCTCTTTAATACATTCCTTATATATTGTATTATTTAGTATCTCATTAACTTTTTTCAACGACTATACCCCCAATTTTTTTCTTATGAATTATTATATATAAGTTCTCATAATGAATCTACATATTAACTTTAATAAATGTCTAAACAATTAGAATTTTAATTATACATTGTATAATATTTACAATAAAAAACAAGTTAAAGACATACTGCATTAATACTCTTTTAATTTTAAAATATTATTCTTAAGTCATCTTATAGCTTTAATGTATGTATATATAAGCCTTTTAATTTTATAACGTATAGTATTTACTAAATACATTTATATATTAAAAATGCTACAGAATGTAAAAGCTCAATTCTGTAGCATTAAAATTATAATATATTAAATTATTTCATGTTCTCTGAATCTATATTAAATTTCTAGCTTTTAATTCTTTCTTTAAAACTTCAAGATTACATTCTTCCATTGAAAATAATGGCATTCTAAGATGTCCTACATTATATCCCATAAGACCTAATGCTGTTTTTACTGGAATAGGATTTACTTCTATAAATAAAGCATTTATAAGATTTAAGTATTCTAACTGAATCTTTGCACTTTCTTCCGCCTTACCGTCAAAAAATAACTGACATATCTCATGCGTTTCTTTTGGTGCCACATTTGAAAGAACTGAAATTACGCCCTTTCCACCAAGTGATAATATTGGTGAAATCTGATCATCATTTCCAGAGTAAATATTAAGTTCATCACCACATAATGCTCTTATCTCTGCCACCTGCGATAAATTTCCACTTGCTTCTTTTACTGCTACAATATTTTTGTGCTTTGATAATTCTAAACAAGTCTTTGGAGTTATATTTACACCTGTTCTTGATGGCACATTATATAAAATTATAGGTATATTAACTCTGTCTGCTATGTAGTTATAATGTTTAACTAATCCTAATTGAGTTGTTTTATTATAATATGGAGTGACAATTAATAATCCATCAACTCCTACTTTTTCAGCATATTGAGATAATTCCAAGGCATATAAAGTATCATTTGATCCAGTCCCTGCAATTACCGGAATTCTTTTATTTACATAATCTACTGTAAACTTAATAACTTCTTTATGTTCTTCATCACTCATTGTAGATGATTCCCCTGTTGTTCCAGCGATTACAATAGCATCTGTTCCATTTTCTATATTAAAGTCTATCAGTCTTTTAAGTTCCTCAAAATTAATTCCTTCTTCATTAAATGGTGTAACAATAGCTACTGCTGCCCCTGTAAAAATCACTTTCTTCATCAATCTAATCCTCCTTAATATTTTGCATTCAGCCCCAATATTTTGTCCAAAATATTATACTTTGAATTGACATCATATTCCTATTAATTTTACAATAAATAGTGTTATATAACATATTTCTATTATTTCTTATATGAATGCTAATTCATTATTTCTCTGATTATAATTATATCACATTAAATGAATACTATGAATTAGAATATATTTTTATCAAATAAATAATACTATTAAGGAAATAATTGCAATAAGTTAATTTTAAAAATTTATAATATATGTTTCAATTGACAATAGACAATTTAAGATGGACAATTAATCTTATAAATTAAATAAATCTTGTAAGATTTTTACTTTCATTGTCAATTACTTAAAATGAGTATTCGTAAGAAGCCTCAAATATCAGTTGACAATTAGAGCATATATATTTATTTAAACTTACAAAGGAGAGGTATATTATGTTATCCCAATTTTTAGTAAATAAATTTATAAAAGATCATGATAATATTCATGATATAAAAGTTCGTAATTCTTATGGATTTTTAGGCGGAATTATTGGTATCTTAGTAAATCTTGTTTTATTCACAATCAAACTTTCTGTTGGATTAATAACTTCAAGTATATCTATAACTGCTGATGCATTTAACAATTTATCTGATGCAGCATCTTCAATTATAACAATACTTGGATTTAAACTTTCAAGCATGCCTGCAGATAAAGAGCATCCATTTGGTCATGGCAGAATCGAATATATTTCTGCATTAATAGTAGCATTCATGGTTATGCTTGTAGGTGTTCAATTTATCAAATCCTCATTTCAGAAAATAATAAATCCTGATATTGTTGTATTTGAATTAATACCTTTTATCTTACTTTTAGTTTCCATTCTTCTTAAAGTATGGCTTTCAAGATTCAATAAACACATAGGAAATACGATTAATTCCTCTGCATTAAAGGCAGCTTCTGTTGATGCTTTAGGAGATGTATTTACTTCAAGCTGCGTTGCTATATCCTTTTTAGCTGCAAAGTTCACATCAATTCCAATTGATGGATACATGGGTATGGGAGTTGCATTATTTATAGTTTATTCTGGATTTAATCTTGTAAAAGAAACCTTAAATCCACTTCTTGGAGAAGCACCTGACCCTGAACTTGTAAATGCTATAAATGAAAAGGTAATGTCTTATGACAACATCTTAGGAACTCATGATCTTATAATTCATAATTATGGTCCTGGAAGATGTATGTGCTCAATTCATGCTGAAATACCAAGTGATATAAGTCTTGTAAAAATACATGAGATTATAGATAAAGCTGAAAGAGACATTTCAAATGAACTTAATATTTATCTTGTTATACATATAGATCCTATCTGTATAATCGAAGGTGAAGTTAAAGAAATTTATGATTATATTAAAGATTATTTAAACAATTTTGAATATGTTGATTCTATTCATGATTTCAGAGTTATTGGTGAAGGTGAATATAAAAATATAATTTTTGATGTGGTTATAGATACATCAAAGAAAATCTCACTAAGTGATGGTGAAATCAAGAGTAATATAAATGATCATGTCCAAAAAGTACATCCTGATTATAGAACATTGATTACTGTTGATAAACATTATACTTAATAGTATTAGTAACAAAAAAGTCGGCTGATTAGCCGACTTTTTAATATATATTTTTAATATTTTCTACCATAAAGGAGACATTCTATTCTCTGGATTTACATACATCTTATCATCTGAACTTATTCCATAAGTATCATAGAACTTTTGAAATTGAGATAAAACAACATTAACCCTTTCCTTATCTGGTGAATGTTCATCATCTACTAACGCTTGTTCGTATGATTCTTTGGTCTTTATGCTCTTATAAGCCTTTGCATATGATTCAAAAAATAATTTATAGTCAGCATATTTTGTATTTTTTAATAATTCTAAAATACATGACATTCCTTGTATATCCGCCATATTTTCACACAAAGTAAGTTCACCATCGATATATTTCCCAGGTAATGCTTCAATTTCGCTATAATAATTCATTATATACAATGCTTTTTCTTTATATTTATTAAAATCCTCTTTCGTCCATATATCTTTAACATTTCCTTCTCCATCAAAAAATGCTCCTAAAATATCTAATGAATGACCTATTTCATGAGCAATAACTATACCTATTCCAGCAAGTTTTTCCTCTATTGAATCATTGATATCATATAATTCAGGCTGAATAATTCCTGGAGTTATAACAACTGTATTATTTAATGTATGATATTCTGCCACTACATCCTGTGGTATTATCTGATCAATAATTTCATTTTTATTTATTGGAGTATTTAAAGTCTTTATCTGATTATCTCTTGCTGTTAATGCAATATTTATCATATTTTCTAATAAGCTTCCACCTTGTGAATACAATTTTATTTCTGCATTTGAATAATCCTGATTACTGTTTGAATATCCTATATTTATCTTCATCTTATTCAACTTGTCCATCAAGTTTTCTCTAGTAACATCACTTATCCAGCTACAGCTCTTTATCTTCTCCTTATATACATTCATAACCTGATCAGCTATGTTCTGAACATCAGCCTTCTCCACTTCATTAAAAGTCTTTTCTGTATATAATTTTCCAAGTGATATTGGAAAAATGCTGCTTATCTTACTGTATGCCTCACTTTGTATTGATACATCTGAAAATTTCACACCTAAAATATTTTCTATAAAATTATAATACAGTTTGTCCATGTCTTCTGAAAGATATCTTCCTGATGATCTTATTACATTCAACTTTATATAATTTTTAATCAATTGTAGATTTTCCTGTATCCATAATTCATTTAATTTTTTTAACCAGTTAACTTCACTTACTTCAATATAATTTGCATTATCAATTTTTAGGGATTTCATCATACTTGATAATTTTATATTTGGTGCTTCTCTATCAAGATCCTCTATCTTCATTAAAATATTATACTGACTTTTATCAATCTGACTTTCATCAGTATCATAACTTAAAATTGACCCTGCAATAGAGTTTTCAAATTTAAACAAATCATCAATCATCTTTTTTGAATCTACTTCACTATATCCGCATTTACTCAAAAGACTCATATAAAAATCCCTGACTTTTGAATAATATTCATAATCTCCATTTGATCCATACTTTCCGGAATCAACTAAACTTAATTCAGTGGGATCTATAGCTATTTCATATGCTGAACCATTGTAATTCTCTTTTATATTAAAATCTATAATATTAGTTAGTATATCAATCTCACTGTCACCCAATAATTGAGTTAAGTCATCCATCGTATTAACAGAATCAATTTTCGAAAGATACTTTTCCATAGGTTCTATTCCTTGTGAATTTCTTGCCTCTCTATTAATATAATTTTCATATACATCTGCCATCTTTCTTTCATCACTGTTTTCTCCATATTTATTTTTGTTATGGAGAAAATTCTCAAATTCTGACTTTACTATCTTATCATTATTTTCTTTTATATCACTGTAAGTACTCTTTTCACCATAAAGATCATTAATATTGTTTTCCTCATTTTTCTTCCACTCTCCATTAACAGCTTCATAAAAATCATCCTGAGCTCTTACATTACTTATGTTAACAGTCTTTAAATCATAAGTTCCCGTTCTTTCTGCTGCATATCCTTTTGATAGTGGCGTAATCATTGAAATTATAACTGCTGCTCCTGCTAACAGGCTAACAATCCGTCTATTCTTCTTCATATTTTACCTCATTTGCTTTTTATTTAGTATATATAACAACTGATATTTTACAATAAACAATTGTGCTAAATTCCTTATATTCTATAAAGTTTTATTCTTAGAATATATCTAGCTTTATTTATACTCATATATAATTATACCTAAAATATGTATAAATAGGGATATTTACTCTGAAGTTTATTATTCTTCACCTTTCCTAATCAATTAATTAAATTTTCAAAAATGCCACAATACTAAAAACTACATCATACAAATATACTTCTTGAAACCTTGAATAATACCAAAGTTTAATTGGTTTAATGATTAATAATATATCAGGAACAAATTTGGATTTTAAATCAAAAAAAGTACCCAAAATATTAATTCTGGATACTTCTTATAGTATAATTTTAAAGTACTTTAGATAAAAAATCTATTGTACGAGGATTCTTAGGATTTTGGAAAATTTCTTCTGGAGTTCCTGACTCTAAAACTTTTCCTCCATCCATAAATATTATTCTATCTCCAACTTCCCTTGCAAATCCCATTTCATGAGTTACAACAACCATTGTCATTCCTTCTTTTGCTAGGTCCTTCATAACATTTAGAACTTCTCCAACCATTTCAGGATCTAATGCTGAAGTCGGCTCATCAAAAAGCATAACATCTGGCTCCATAGCAAGTGCTCTTGCTATGGCTATTCTCTGTTTCTGTCCTCCTGAAAGTGATGCAGGGTAAGCATCTATCTTATCTTCAAGCCCAACCTTTTTTAATAATTCTATTGCTTTTTTCTTTGCTTCATCTTTAGATAATTTTCTAACCTTCATTGGCGCTAAACAGATATTTTCACATACTGTTTTGTGTGGAAACAAATTGAACTGCTGAAATACCATCCCCATTTTTTCTCTCATCTTATCAATATTTGTTTCCTTTGAAGTTATATCTTTTCCTTCAAATGTGATTTTCCCATCTGTAGGTGTTTCAAGAAGATTAAGGCATCTTAAAAATGTACTCTTTCCAGAACCTGATGGTCCTATTACAACTACAACTTCACCTTTTGCAATATGCTCATCTATTCCCTTTAAAACTTCATTTTTTCCAAAACTCTTATAAAGATTATTAACGTATATCACTTGCCTTCATCCTCCTTTCAACATAGCCCAGTACTCTTGTTAATGTAAATGTAATTATAAAGTAAATTATCGCTGCAACAACTACTGGCTCAAGTCCTAAAGCTGTATTTCCTCTTACAATTCCTGCATTGTACATAAGCTCTGCTACACCTATAACTGATACCATTGAAGATTCCTTTATTACTGAAATAAATTCATTGCCTAATGCTGGTAATATATTTTTAAACGCCTGTGGTATTACTACTTCAAACATAGCCTGCTTTTGATTCATACCAAGGCTTCTTGCAGCTTCCATCTGCCCCTTGTCCACTGCTTCGATACCTGCTCTTATTATTTCTGATACATATGCTGATGAATTTAATGATAATGCAATTATTCCTGTTGCCATATCAGGTAAATCAATTCCTATTAATTTAGGTAATCCTATGTATATTATGTATATTTGAACTAATAGTGGTGTCCCCCTCATAAATTCAACATACGCTGTTCCTATAAAGCTTATTGCTTTAAATTTTGATCTTCTTATTAATGTAATTCCAAGGCCTAAGATTGTACCAAATAGCACTGCAAAGAAAGCTAGCACTATAGTTATTTCTGCCCCTTTAACAAAATATCCAAAATACTTTTCTAAAAACGTAAAATTCAAAATCCCTACATCCTTTCTTATAAGTTGATAGTTGATGCCACTCTTTTCTGTCTGTACTCTTTCAGAGTAATTGAAAGTTGATAGCAGTGGATAAAAAGACTAATTTTCTAAAAAGTGATTCTTAGAAACAGCTTATTCTGCTTCATCCCCACCATCAGCTTTCCACATTAACTGTCAACTTGATAAGATTAAAATTCATTGGAATTCCAATTTTTAATTAACTCATCTCAGTCGTTATTAAATCATCAACTTTCCTTATATCAACAATCAACTATTGATTTTTATTGTTCAGCTGCTAAATCATTTGCATCAGAAACAAATTTTGTTATTTTATCTTCAGATTTTAATTTATTTATAGTATTGTTAACTTCTGTTTGTAATTCAGTAGATCCTTTCTTTAAAGCTATTGCTGATCCACCTTCTTCATCTGTTACTACAAAGTCAGACATAGCAATTCCTTCATTCTTGTCACAGTTAATTTTTGCAACTCCATCTTCAATTAAAATAGCATCTACTTTGTTGTTTTTTAAGTCTAACACTAAATCAGTAACTTTAGCTAAAGATTTAATATTTGCTGCATCAAAGTTATCTTTTGCAATACCTTCTTGAATAGATCCCTTTTGAACACCAATCTTTTTATCTTTTAAATCATCAAATGATTTAACTGAACCTTCTTCACCACTTCTTAAAATAAAACGATGAGTTGCTGTATAGTATATATCTGAGAAATCAGCATTTTGCTTTCTTTCTTCTGTAGGAGTCATTCCTGCAAATACCATATCAACTTTATCACCTTGAAGTGCCACTAGAAGCCCATCAAAATCCATATCTTTAATTTCAAGTTTTACCCCTAAATCATCTGCTACTGCCTGTGCAATATCAATATCAAAACCTTTGATTTCATCTTTTCCATCAACTGTTGCATGGAATTCATAAGGTGGATAATCTGCACTTGTTCCGACTACAAGCTTACCACTTTCCTTAATCTTATCTAACGCTGTTTTATTTTCATCACCTGATGATCCACATCCCACCATACTTATTGCTAATACTGCTACTGCAGCTACAGCTGCTATTTTTTTTACTAATGCACTTTTCATATATTGTACCCCCTTAAGATAATTGTTCTCTCTTTTCTTTAGTATAATTATACATACATTTTTATAATTATTCAATATATATTTTAAT
>ULRM01001849.1_pt1 | contig 10512 bp, 9 predicted proteins | sample 1955551 | NCBI WGS metagenome assembly ULRM01 (sample SAMEA4835686, study PRJEB28245) | human gut metagenome | biome: gut microbiome; material: fecal sample | place: Denmark | collected 2008
CTGAGTATCAGAAACAGCAAGATCAATTAACTAAACTACAAAATGAATTAAATAACGCTACTCAACGTTATTCAGCCCTTATTTCATCATTGTCATGGAAAGTCACAAGACCTTTAAGGTTAATCAAAGCGTTAATCGCGAGGAAAATGTAATATTTTTATCAATACTTCATGCTTATTTTAGTTGCAGAGAAATACTCCTGATTAACGAGCAAAGTTATGCAGGGAGGCATATTAACACCTCCCTTTGCTATTATTACCTATGCCGGCTCTTCAAATTATCAATCACTTCCCCGAGATCCAGCCCCTGGTCCTGCAGCAGCACCAGCAGGTGGTACATCAGGTCCGACGCCTCATTCTTCAGCTCGAAGCGGTCGTTCACCGTGGCGGCCAGCGCGGTCTCCACGCCTTCTTCCCCCACTTTCTGCGCAATACGCTTGGTGCCGCTGGCATACAGCTTCGCCGTGTAGGAGCTCTCCGGGTCGGCGTGTTTACGCTCGGCCAGCAGCTGCTCCAGCTGATAGAGGAACAGCCACTGGTGGCCGGTTTCGCCGAAGCAGCTTGTGGTGCCTTTGTGGCAGGTCGGCCCGATCGGGTTTACCAGCACCAGCAGCGTATCGTTGTCACAGTCCGGCGTGATGCTCACTACATTGAGGACATGGCCCGAGGTTTCCCCCTTGGTCCACAGCCGCTGCTTGGTGCGCGAGTAAAAGGTAACCTTGCCGGTGGCTTCGGTTTTCTCCAGCGCCTCCTTGTTCATGTAGCCGTGCATCAGCACTTCGCCGGATACGGCGTGCTGCACGATGGCCGGCATCATGCCGTCCGTTTTTTCCCAGTCCAGCTGTTCAGTCAACATACCCTTATCTCCACGCCCTGTGCCGCCAGGTACGCTTTCAGTTCGCCAATATTAATAATCTGTTTGTGGAATACCGAAGCCGCCAGCGCGCCGTCAACGTCGGCGTCGCGGAAGGCTTCGAGGAAGTGTTCCATAGTGCCCGCGCCGCCGGAGGCGATCAGCGGGACGTGGCACACCGCGCGAACCTTCGCCAGCTGCTGCAGGTCGTAACCGTTGCGCACCCCGTCCTGGTTCATCATATTGAGAACGATCTCGCCTGCGCCGCGCTTCTGCACTTCCTCCACCCAGTCGAGGGTTTCCCACTGCGTCACCCGGGTGCGGCTCTCATCGCCGGTATACTGGTTGACGTGATACTTGCCGGTCTCTGCGTCAAACCAGGTATCAATCCCCACCACGATACACTGCACGCCAAAGCGGTCGGCAAGGCGGGTGATCAGCGTCGGGTCGGCGAGAGCAGGGGAGTTAATCGAGATCTTATCGGCGCCGAAGGAGAGGATCTGCGCCGCGTCTTCCAGCGACTTGATCCCGCCCGCCACGCAGAAAGGAATATCAATCACTTCCGCTACCCGCGACACCCAGCTCTTGTCGACCACCCGACCGTCGCTGGAGGCGGTGATATCATAGAACACCAGTTCGTCGGCACCTTCGTCGGCATAGCGCTTGGCCAGCGGGACGATGTCGCCAATGATCTCGTGATTACGGAACTGTACGCCTTTCACTACCTGGCCGTCGCGGACGTCGAGGCAGGGGATTATCCGTTTTGCCAGCATTGAATGGCCTCCGTTACGTTGAATTTACCTTCCAGCAGCGCGCGGCCGACAATCACGCCGCGCACCCCGGTGCCGCGCAGCGCGGCAATATCATTGAGATCGCCGATGCCGCCGGATGACTGAAACGCCACCTGCGGGTAGCGGGCGCAGACTTCCTCGTACAGCGAGACGTTAGAGCCTGCCAGCGTGCCGTCGCGGGAGATATCGGTGCACAGCACGTGCTGCAGGCCGACCGGCAGATAACTTTCCACCAGCTCCTCCAGCGTCACGCCGGAGTTTTCCTGCCAGCCGCTGACCGCCACCTGCTTATTGCCGTCGGCGTCGATACGCACGTCGAGGGCGAGCACCAGCCGTTCTGGGCCAAAGCGTTTGAACCAGCCTTTCACTTCCTCCGGGGATTTCACCGCGGTGGAGCCGACCACCACGCGGGCGACGCCGGCTTCAAGCAGGGCCGCGACATCCGCTTCGGTCCGCACGCCGCCGCCGACCTGCACCGGGACGTCAACCCCGGCGACCAGCGATTTCAGCAGCGGGATTTGGCGCTTCGCCGGATCCTTCGCCCCGGTCAGGTCGACCAGGTGCAGGGCTTCCGCTCCCTGAGCGGCATAGGATTGCAGGCGCGGCAGCGGATCGCTGCCATAGTCGCGCTGCTGGCCGTAATCGCCCTGATGGAGACGAACGACGGTGCCGTCGATTAAATCTAAAGCAGGAATAATCATCACATCTCCAGGAAGTTTTTCAGCAGCTGCGCCCCGGCGCTCCCGGAGCGCTCCGGGTGAAACTGCACGCCAAAGAAGTTATCTTTCTGCACCGCGGCGGTGAACGCCTCGCCGTAATTGCACTGGGCGATGGTGTACGGGTTGACCGGCATGGCGTAGCTGTGCACGAAGTAGAAATACGCCCCTTCTTCAATGCCGCGGAACAGCCGATCGCCAGCTTTGGCATACACCCGGTTCCAGCCCATGTGCGGCAGCGGCAGACCGTGGTCGGTCATCTTCGGCACCTCTTCTTCGATAATGCCCAGCAGATCGACGCCGTTGTTCTCCTCGCTGCGCTTGCCGAGCAGCTGCATGCCCAGGCAAATCCCCAGCACCGGTTGGGTACAGGCTTTGATCAGGTCGATCAGCTCCCGGTCGCGCAGCTGATCCATCGCCGCCTGGGCGGTGCCGACGCCGGGAAGAAACAGTTTATCGGCACGCAATACCACTTCCGGATCGCGGCTGACCACCGGCTCATAGCCGTGGCGGCCAATCGCCGATTTCACCGAATTGAGGTTGGCGCAGCCGGTATCAAGGATCACCACATTCATTACAGCACCCCTTTGGAAGACGGCAGGGCATCGCCCTGGACGCGGATCGCCTGGCGCAGCGTACGGCCAAAGGCTTTGAACAGGCTCTCCACGCGGTGGTGATCGTTCTTGCCCTTGGTTTTCAGGTGCAGGGTCACCGCCATGGTGTAGGAGAGCGAGCGGAAGAAGTGTTCCACCATCTCGGTGCTCAGATCGCCGACGCGCTGATAGGTGAAGTCCGCCTTATACTCCAGGTGCGGACGGCCGGAGATATCCAGCGCGCAGCGGGCGAGACACTCGTCCATCGGCAGCACGAAGCCGAAGCGGTTGATGCCGCGCTTGTCGCCAAGGGCCAGCTTCAGGGCTTCGCCGAGGGCCAGGCCGGTATCCTCCACCGTGTGGTGGTCGTCGATGTACAGATCGCCGCCGACGTTAACCTCCATGCGGAAGCCGCCGTGGGTGGCGATTTGGTCGAGCATATGGTCAAAAAAGCCGACGCCGGTATGGATCTTGCTGCCGCCTTCGCGGTCCAGCCACACTTTCACATCCACCTGGGTCTCTTTGGTGACGCGCTCGACGTGGGCATAGCGGTCGCGGCGGGTCAGCTGCTCGCAGATGGTCGGCCAGTCGAGCGTCTCGCGGTCATAGCGCAGACCGGTAATTCCCATGTTATCCGCCAGCTCAAGGTCGGTGGCCCGGTCGCCAATCACATAGCTGTGGGCTTTATCCAGCACGCCCTCTTCCAGCCACGGCAGCACCAGCTGCGTTTTTGGCTTGCGGCAGGCGCAGTTGTCGCCCGGGAAGTGCGGACAAATCAGCACCTCTTCAAAGTTAACGCCCTGCGAGGCGAAGATCTGCATCATCAGGTTGTGCGGGCCATCAAACGCTTCCTGCGGCAGACTGTCGGTTCCCAGGCCATCCTGATTGGTGATCATCACCAGCTTATAGCCTTCCTGCTGCAGCTTCAGCAGCGCCGGGATCACCTGCGGCTCAAACGCCAGCTTGTCGAACCGGTCCACCTGGAAATCCTCCGGCGGTTCGGAAATCAGTGTGCCGTCACGGTCAATAAAGAGATACTTCTGGGTCATACATTCTCCGCAGTCAAGGCGTCAATCACGCGCTGGCTCTCGGCACGGGTACCGATAGTGATACGCAAACAGCCGCTTAATGAAGGTTGTTTATTCTGGTCACGTAAGATAATGCCCTGATCCCACAAAGATTTAAACACTGCGCTGGAGGCAGTTATCCGCGCCAGCACATAGTTGGTCTCGGAATCGAAGACCTGCTCCACGCAGGCGATGCCGCGCAGCTGTTCCACCAGGTAGCGGCGCTCGTCAAGGATCTGCGCCACGCGCTGGCGCATCGCGGCGATCCCCTCCGGGCTCAGGGCCTGGGCGGCGATATCGGCCACCGGCGTGGAGAGCGGGTACGGGGCGATCACTTTCAGCAGCACGTTGATCACATCGGCGTTGGCGAGGGTGAAGCCGCAGCGCAGGCCGGCGAGGGCGAAGGCTTTGGACAGCGTGCGCAGCACCACCAGGTGCGGATAGTCGCTGAGCCAGCCGGTGAGCGTCGCCTGCAGGCAGAATTCAATATAGGCTTCGTCGGCCACCACGATGGCTTTGCCGCGGGTCATCTCCAGCAGGTCGCGCATCGACTGCGGGTCGATAATCTGCCCGGTCGGGTTGTTCGGGCTGCAGACGAAGACCACCTTCACGCCGTCCAGCCGCGCTTCGATGCCCGGCAGGTCGAGCTGCCAGTCGGCCAGCGTCGGCACGGTGCGGCACTCGACGCCGATGGTCTCGGCGCTGACGCTGTACATGCCGTAGGTCGGCGGGCAGTAGAGCACCGCGTCTTCGCCGGGCTCACAGAAGGCGCGGATCAGCAGCTCGATGCCTTCGTCGGCGCCGCGGCTGACCAGCACCTGCTCCGGTTTGACCTCGGCGTAGCGGGCGTAGCTCTCAATCACGGCCTTCGGCTGCGGCTCCGGATAGCGGTTCAGCGTCTGTTCGGTAAGCTGGAAGGCTACGGCGGTAGGGAATTCGTTGGCGTTGAGCCAGACGTCGCCTTTGCCGCCCAGCCGGCGAGCGGATTGATACGGGGTCAGCGCGCGGACGTTGGCGCGGGCTAAATCTTCAATGCTCATGCTTGCTCCTTCAGGGCGGCAACGCGCAGCGTTACGGCGTTTTTGTGGGCGTCAAGGCGCTCGGCGGCGGCCAGGATCTCAATCGTTGAGGCGAGGGCGGCAAAGCCGTCGCGCGACAGCTCCTGCACGGTCATCCGCTTCTGGAAGTCGGCCAGACCGAGGCTTGAGCAGGTGGCGGTATACCCATAGGTCGGCAGGACGTGGTTGGTGCCCGAGGCGTAGTCGCCCGCGGATTCCGGTGACCAGTCGCCAAGGAAAACGGAACCGGCGCTGGTGATGTTGTCCACCAGCTCGCGGGCCTGACGGGTCTGAATGATTAGGTGCTCCGGGCCGTACTGGTTGGAGATAGCCACGCACTGCGCCAGATCGCGGGCCACGATGATCCGGCTGGCGGAGAGCGCCACGCGGGCAGTTTCGGCGCGCGGCAGGGCGGCCAGCTGGCGCTCCACGGCTTCGGCGACGCGGCTGCCCATGTCTGCGTCCGGGGTCAGGAGGATCACCTGCGAGTCCGGGCCGTGTTCCGCCTGCGACAGCAGGTCAGAGGCGACAAAGTCCGGGTTGGCGCCGCTGTCGGCGATGACCAGCACTTCCGACGGGCCGGCCGGCATGTCGATGGCTGCGCCGTCCAGACGCTGGCTGACCTGGCGTTTGGCTTCCGTGACGTAAGCGTTGCCCGGGCCAAAGATTTTATCCACCTTCGGCACCGACTCGGTACCGAGGGCGAGGGCGGCGATGGCCTGGGCGCCGCCGACGTTAAAGATGGTTTTTACGCCGCACAGCTGTGCGGCATAGAGGATCTCATCGGCAATCGGCGGCGGCGAGCAGAGCACCACCTGCTGACAGCCGGCGATGCGCGCCGGCGTCGCCAGCATCAGCACCGTGGAGAACAGCGGCGCTGAGCCGCCGGGAATGTACAGTCCGACGGAGGCGATAGGGCGGGTGACCTGCTGGCAGCGCACCCCCGGCAGCGTTTCGACATCCACCGCCTGCAGCTGTTGCGCGTTGTGGAAGGTCTCGATGTTTTTCACCGCCACCGCCATCGCCTGCTTCAGCTCATCGCTGAGGCGCTCGCCGGCGGCGGCGATCTCCGCCTCGCTCACCTGCAGCGCGGCGACGGTGGTTTTATCAAACTTCGCGCTGTATTCGCGCAGCGCCGCGTCGCCGTTGGCTTTGACGTTATTCAGGATCTCCGTCACCGTTTTACTGATGCTGTCGGAGGCGGAAATCGCCGGGCGCGTTAAGAGTTGCTGTTGTTGGTCTGCGCTACAGCCGTTCCAGTCGATGATTGTGTTGAAGCTCATGATTGTATTCCCCTGTGTGTCCCGTGACCGGCTGGCCGATTACTCCATCATTTTCTCAATCGGCAGCACCAGAATGGAGCTGGCGCCCAGCGCCTTCAGTTTTTCCATGGTCTCCCAGAACAGGGTTTCGCTGCTGACCATGTGCATCGCCACGCGCTGCTTGTCGCCTGCCAGCGGCAGAATAGTCGGCCGCTCGGCGCCCGGCAGCAGGGCAACCACTTCTTCCAGGCGTTCGGTCGGGGCGTGCATCATGATGTATTTCGACTCGCGGGCCTGAATCACGCCCTGAATACGGGTCAGCAGGCGGTCAATCAGCTGCTGTTTGGCGTCGGCCATTTCGCCGTCGCGCTGGATCAGACAGGCTTTGGAGCGGTAGATCACTTCCACTTCGCGCAGGCCGTTGGCTTCCAGAGTGGCGCCGGTGGAGACCAGGTCGCAGATAGCGTCGGCGAGGCCGGCGCGCGGCGCCACTTCCACGGAGCCGTTCAGCAGACAGGATTTAAAGGAGATACCTTTTTGATCGAGGTAGCGCTTCAGCAGGTGAGGGTAAGAGGTGGCGATGCGTTTGCCGTCCAGCGCCGCCGGGCCGTTCCAGGCTTCATCCACCGGAGTCGCCAGCGACAGGCGGCAGCCGCCGAAGTCCAGACGGCGCAGGGTGAAGTAGCGCGGGTCTTCGCCCTGAGCGCGGCGGCTGAGCAGCTCTTCTTCCAGCACGTTTTCGCCGATAATGCCGAGGTCGACAACACCGTCCATCACCAGGCCCGGGATATCGTCATCACGCACGCGCAGAATATCGATTGGCATATTTTCCGCCAGCGCAATCAGACGCTGGGTGTGCAAATTGACTTTAATGCCGCAGCGGCTGAGTAATTCGCGTGAATCTTCGCTTAAACGGCCTGATTTCTGAATAGCTATGCGTAAACGGGTGTTGTCTAACATTGTTCTTTTCCTCTGAATACCTGTCTGAATCTGTCCGAATTTGGTCCAAAAAAAAGCCCCCGGAAGTGAATCTTCCGGGGGCTCTCTGCGCGTTCATGCACCACTGGAAGATCCAAACGTCTTCCAGCACACATCGCCTGAAAGACTAGTCAGGATGATGGTGATGATGGTGGTGTTTAAATTGAACGCGGTTCATAAAAATTCTCTGTGAATGACTATGCATTTGATGTCCTTTAACCTAAACCACTTCCGCCGCAGAAAGCAAGGGCTTTTTTCTATCATTAATTCATTTCATATTGAGCGAAGAAATTGTCAGTTGCCGCTGGCTGGCGTAGCCTGTAATCAGCACAGCGAAAGAGTCAGGAGCCTGGGATGAAAAAGGTCGCGATAGTCGGTTTGGGATGGCTGGGGATGCCGCTGGCGCTGTCGTTGACGGCGCGAGGCTGGCAGGTTACCGGCAGTAAAACTACGCAGGATGGCGTGGAGGCGGCGCGGATGTGCGGGATCGACAGCTATCCGCTGCGCCTGGAGCCGCAGCTGGTCTGTGATACCGAGGACCTCGACGCGCTGATGAACGTCGATGCGCTGGTGATCACCCTGCCGGCCCGGCGTACCGGGGCAGGGGAAGGGTTTTATCTACAGGCGGTGCAGGAGATCGTCGATACCGCGCTGGCGTACCATATTCCGCGGATCGTCTTCACCAGCTCCACCTCGGTGTATGGCAACGTCAACGGTACGGTGAAGGAGAATTCCCCGCGTCTGCCGCAAACCGCCAGCGGACAGGTGCTCAAGGAGCTGGAGGACTGGCTGCACAACCTGCCGGGGACATCGGTGGATATTCTGCGCCTGGCCGGGCTGGTGGGGCCTTCCCGTCATCCGGGACGTTTTTTCGCCGGCAAGTCGGCGCCGGATGGCCAGCACGTGGTCAATCTGGTGCATTTGCAGGATGTGGTGGCCGCTATCGAACTGCTGCTGCAGGCCCCGAAGGGCGGGCACATCTATAATCTATGTGCGCCCCGCCATCCGGCGCGCGGCCTCTTTTATCCGCAGATGGCCCGCGAGCTCGGTCTGCCGCCGCCGGTGTTCAGCGACAGCCCGGACGGCGGCCAGGGCAAGATTGTGGATGGCAATCGTATCTGCAATGAGCTGGGGTTTGAGTACCAGTACCCCGATCCGCTGGTGATGCCGATGGAGTGATCCGCCAGCGGTGATTCGCATACCGTAAGGGGGTAGCGATGAAACCACTGCTGGATGTCCTCGTGATCCTGGATGCCCTGGAAAAAGAGGGGAGCTTTGCCGCCGCGTCGGCAAAGCTCTTTAAAACGCCCTCGGTGCTGAGCTACACCATTCACCGCCTGGAAAGCGATCTCAATATTCAGCTGCTCGACCGCAGCGGCCATCGCGCGCGCTTTACCCCCAGCGGACAGATGCTGCTGGAGAAAGGGCGGGAGGTGCTGCATATCGCCCGCGAACTGGAGATCCGGGCGGTTAAGCTGCAGCAGGGGTGGGAGAATAGCCTTCGTCTGGCGGTGGACAGCACCTTTCCCGTGGCGCTGCTCTCGCCGCCAATCGCTGCATTTTATCAACAACAGCCGCTGACCCGGCTGCACTTCACGCTGAACCCCTCCCTGCTGGACTGGCGGCCGCTGACTGACGGGCAGGCCGATCTGCTGCTGGGGGCGCTCGGCGAACCGCCGCCGCTGAGCGGTTATGACTATCTCCCCCTCGGCGAGCTGGAGCTGCTGCTGGTCGTTGCCCCACAGCATCCGCTGGCGCGACACCGCGCACCGCTAAGCTGGCGAACCCTGCGCCGTTACCGGGCGGTGGCCACTGGCGAGGGCGGGGCGCTACTCAGCGATCAGGAGACCCTGACGGTGTGTGACGCCGCGGGGCAGCTGGCGCTGCTGCGCCTGGGGCTGGGCTGGGGGTGCCTGCCGCGCTATCAGGTGCAGGGTCTGCTGGACAGCGGCGAGCTGGTCTGCATGACCGTGCGCGGGCTTTCGCCTCGTCAACGCGCGTGGATCGCCTGGAATGACGCCACCTGCGGTTTGGCTGGCAAATGGTGGCGGGAAACGCTATTAGCAAATAGTGCTATTTTTACAATTTATCATACGGAAACCGTATAGATATTAGCACGTTAAAAATTATGCTTACGCAATGAACTTCATAACATCTTGTCAACGCCGTTGAATTTGTTGCAAAATATGCGGCCTGAAAACCAGAGACTAGCCGACGCTTTTTTTTAAAGTGTCGGTTATTTTTTTGGTCGAAAGACACATCATTCAATACCAAGAGGCCGGGCTTCGTACCGGATAGATATTTACTAAAAACCGACAGTCGTTGTCGCTGAGGAATAGAAAGAAATGGGGCAATTTTTTGCTTACGCGCTGGCGTTCACCGTAAAAGGGGATAACTATGTCGCATAACGCTACTCCAAATACCTCTCGCGTGGAATTACGTAAAACGCTTACGTTAGTTCCGGTTGTAATGATGGGCCTGGCCTATATGCAGCCGATGACGCTGTTCGATACGTTTGGTATCGTCTCTGGTATGACCGACGGTCACGTGCCGACGGCCTACGCCTTTGCGTTAATCGCTATCCTGTTTACTGCCCTGAGCTATGGCAAGCTGGTACGTCGTTACCCTTCTGCCGGCTCGGCGTATACCTATGCGCAGAAATCCATCAGCCCGACCGTTGGCTTTATGGTGGGTTGGTCCTCGCTGCTCGACTACCTGTTCGCGCCGATGATCAACATTCTGCTGGCGAAAATCTATTTTGAAGCGCTGGTGCCTTCGATTCCGTCGTGGGTGTTTGTTATCGCGCTGGTCGCCTTTATGACCGCCTTTAATCTGCGCAGCATTAAATCCGTGGCCAACTTCAACACCGTGATCGTGGTGCTGCAGGTGGTGCTGATCGCCGTTATCCTCGGCATGGTGATTTATGGCGTGTTTGAAGGCGAGGGCGCCGGTACGCTGGCCAGCAGCCGTCCGTTCTGGTCCGGTGACGCGCACGTGATCCCGATGATTACCGGGGCGACGATCCTGTGCTTCTCGTTTACCGGTTTCGACGGCATCAGCAACCTGTCTGAAGAGACCAAAGATGCAGAGCGCGTCATCCCGCGCGCGATCTTCCTGACCGCGCTGATCGGCGGCCTGATCTTTATCTTTGCCACCTACTTCCTGCAGCTGTACTTCCCGGATATCTCGCGCTTT
>ULRM01017545.1_pt1 | contig 10425 bp, 14 predicted proteins | sample 1955551 | NCBI WGS metagenome assembly ULRM01 (sample SAMEA4835686, study PRJEB28245) | human gut metagenome | biome: gut microbiome; material: fecal sample | place: Denmark | collected 2008
TATCTTCTGAATAATTTTCAGTCTTTCATTTATCATTTTAATATCTGTTTTATTCTCACTGATAATAGTAATTAAACAAATAGCTGCAACTATAATATATAATGAAATAACTATTGCTTGTATTAAATAATCTTCATTTAATATCCCTAAATACATAAAACTCCCCTTTAAAATTAATAAAGTAATTATTAAATGTATAAATCCTTTTATTACTAAAGACATATTTTTTATACTAAAAATTATTGTACTAGATGAGATAATAAATCCAGCTACCATAATTATAAATGTATATTTTATAATCTCACTTATTTGTATTGTTATTTGACTTGTCCCCGTTACAACTAATACACCTAATAACATACTAATAATAGCAACTAAACTTATTATTGCTCCTGCTATTCCCCTTTTTAATATCTCTTTTATCATCTAAGTCACATCATATATCTAATATCTTTTTTACTTTTTTCAAATATCTTCTTGATATATATTCTTTTTCACCATTTTTAAAATTAATTGTTATCATACCATTAATACTAGCTTCTAAATTTTCTATTTTATAAATATTGATAATAGCTGAATTAGAAATTCGTACAAACTTATTTCCATCAAAAATTTCTTCCAATTCATATAACCTATGATTAACTATATATTTTTTATCTTTTGTACGTGCATATACCTTTTTATTTTCTGCATAAATTGAATATATATCATTAATATTTAATAAATATATCTTCTCTTTGCTGTATGCATTTAGTACAGATTTTTTCATTTTTAGGTTTTCCAATATAAACCTTAAATTTTCATCTTCTTTACTTGGCGTATATATCTCTATAAAAATTTCATCTATTTTTTCATCTATATTTATTTTTACTTTCATTTTTCATCTCCTTACCATCATTAGTATATCTAATTACTTACACATTGAATATATTTCTACGATATGTGGCATTAGATACACGATATATGGTCTATTTATATTACTTATGATACGTTATTTTTGCTTGTAAAAATAGCCTTAGGCAAGTTAATTCAACGCCTAAGGCTATAAACCGCATTTATTTATGATACGGTTCTCAGTAACTACTCTAAATGAGGTTTTGCCACTTTATTCTTTTATCTATTATATATAATTATGCTATAATTCCCACGCTACAGTTTATTTTAATAGATCATTTATTATTGAAGCTAATTTCTCAGGTTCATATGTTGGGGCAAATCTCGAAATAACCTTACCATTTTTATCCACTAAAAATTTAGTAAAATTCCATTTTATATCTTCTCCATCAGTTTTAAACCCTAGATCTTCAAGCTTTCCGTATAATAACTTTGATTCTTCATCTTCTTCTGCTTGTGGTGCTTCTGATTTTAAAAACTTATATAAGTCTGAAGCATTTTCTCCATTTACTTCAATTTTAGCAAAAGTTTCAAAAGTTGTTCCATATGTTAATTTGCAAAAACTTGATAACTCAGCATCATTTCCTGGTGCTTGTTGGAAAAATTGATTACATGGAAAATCTAATATTTCAAAACCTTTATCTTTATATTCATCATAAATCTTTTGTAACCCTTCATATTGTGGTGTAAATCCACATCCACTTGCTGTATTTACTATTAAAAGAACCTTTCCTTTATATTTTTCTAAAAGTATTTCTTCTCCATTTGTCTTTTTTACTTTAAAATCATATATCATAATTTTCTCTCCTTCTTATAAATGTCTCTCAATATTTTCTTTAATCACCTGTTTAGGTGAAAATCCTATTAATCTTTGAACTTCTTGACCTTTTTTTAATAATACTAATGCAGGAATATTAGATATATTATATTGTTCTGCAATATCCATACTGTTATCAACGTTAACCTTTATTATGTTAATTTTATCTTCAAATTCAGCTTGTAACTCATCCAATATTGGTGAAATCATTTTGCAAGGTCCACACCATTCTGCAAAAAAATCCACTAAAACCATATCTTTTTCAATTTCACTTTTAAATTCATTACTATTAACTACTTTCATCATAAATTATCCCTCTTTATTTTTTCTTTTTATTTGTTCTATATAAGACACAGCTGATAATGCTGCTATATTTCCTTCTCCTGCTGCCTTAATATATTGATATGGAGTACCAACTATATCTCCTGCAGCATAACAACCTTCAATATTTGTTTTCATTCTTCTATCAACTTCTACATGATTGTTTTCAATTTTTAAACCTGGAACTAATTGTCCTGGTGATATACTATCTCTTAAAATAAATACCCCATCTGTTTCAATTTCACTATTTTTAAGAATAAGTTTTTTAACTGAACTATCTCCTACTATTTCCACTGGAATATCCTTTATTATTTCAATAGATGAATCAACTTCTATTTCTTGCTTATACATTGGCACATAATATACTTTTGATGCTATTGTTCCTATAAAATTTGCTTCAGCTTCTTCATGCTTATTATAAGCAATTATTGTTACGACTTTATCTTTATATAAAGGAGCATCACATGTTGCACAATATCCTACCCCTTTACCTAAAAACTCTTCTTCCCCCTTAAATGGCTTACCAAAATTAACTCCTGTAGCTAATATTATTGAAGTAGCTTCATACATTTTGTCATTTACCATTAAAGTAAAATAATCTCCCATAGCATAAATGTTATTCACTTTTTCTTCTGTTATTTCAATATCCATTGCTTTTAAATGATTAGCAAATTCATCTCTTATTTCTACTCCACTTTTTCCATAAAAACCTAAATAATTATTTATCTTATGAGCCTTTACAAGTTTTGTACTTATTTCCTTACTTCCAAAAATAATAAATCTTTTATTTCTTATCTTTGCATTTAATGCTGCTGATATTCCAGCTGGTCCACTTCCTATTATTGCAATGTCATATCTTTCATTCATTTTATCATTACCACCTATAATTATTTTAATAAATTTTTAATATCCTCTTCAATTTTTAATGGCTTTACTGTAGGTGCATATCTTTTAACTACATTTCCTTCTGAATCAATAAGAAATTTTGTAAAATTCCATTTAATTTCTTTACTCAATAAACCTTTTTTCTCATTTTTTAAGAACTTATATAATGGATGTGTATTTTCTCCATTTACCTCAATCTTTTGGAACATATTAAATGTAACTCCATAGTTTAAAGAGCAGAACTCTTGTATTTCTTCATTGCTTCCTTTATCTTGATGTGCAAACTGATTGCAAGGGAATCCTAAAATTTCTAGACCTTCTTCTTTATATTTCTTATTTAATTGTTCTAATTCAGTAAATTGTGGTGTTAACCCACATTTACTTGCTGTATTAACTACTAATACAACTTTACCTTTAAATGCTTCCATCTTAACTTCTTGCCCATTCATTTTTTTTGCTGAAAAATCATAAAATTTCATATTTTATCCCCTTTTAATTTTATCAAATTTAATTTTATTCAATTAATTATTCTAAATTTATAGAATTTGCTACATACACATTTAATTAAAAGATCAATTCTAATTAAATCTATATTTCAACAAATTCTTACTTAAATGTTGCTAATAAATTATCTAACAATCTCTTTAGCTCAACAACATTTTCTATGTTCTTGCCAAACTTACAATACATTTTCTCTGGAACCTCAATGATTTCCTCCTTCATTTTTCTTCCTTTTTCAGTAACCTCCACAATAACTACTCTATCATCATCCTTATCTCTATATTTATCTATTAATTCCATTGAAAGTAGCTTTTTTAATACAGGAGTAAGAGTTCCTGAATCTAAATGTAGTTTTTGCCCCATTTCCTTTACCGTTATCTTTTCATACTCCCATACAACTAACATAGCAATATATTGAGTGTATGTAAGTCCATATTTATCTAACTGTGGTTTATAAGTTTTTATTACTTCTCTTGAGGTTGCATATAATGAAAAACATAACTGATTATCTAATTTCATTTTCTCATATTTACCCATTATAATTCCCCTTTTTAAATTTTTTCAAATTTAATTTTATTCAATTAATCTTGCTATTATATTATTACTATTCACCACTTTTGTCAAGTGTAAATTAATATAAATATATTTTTTAACTCTTTATTATTGCTTATGGTAGTATATTTTCAATTACAAAAATAGCTTTAGGCAAGTTATACCAATACCTAAAGCTATAAACCTCACTTACTTATGATACGGTTCTCCGTATCAGTAGTAAGTGAGGTTTTTTTAGTATTAAGTAACATTTATTAATTTTAATTAAATCCATCGGGCTTTGCATTCCATGTTGGGTCCCATTCAGCCTCTTCATTATTTACTGTACTATCACCATTCATAAGATTAAGTAAATCAACTAAAGCTGAAAATTCATCACTATTACTAAACCCAAAATCAAAACCTCCTTTTACTTGTCTATAGTACTTGATATAATTACCATTTTCCTTTTTAAAAATTGCATGATAGTGATATCCATTATTTTCACTTACAGTTAGTAGTTCTACAAAAAGTTCCCCTGCCCCTTGTTCTTCAGCAATAGGATTTAATTCATTTAATAAATCATTATAGAATTTAGAATCACTTTCCTTTTCTGAATTTAACTTGTTAATTCCATTGTAGACTTTTCTTGAACTTGATATTAATGAATATAATGGTCTATTTCTTTCATAATAATCCCCATATGAATCTAACGCTTTTAATGACGTTTCTAATTCAAATGATTTATTATATGCTTCCTCAAATCTCTTATTGTCTAAATCATCATACATTTCCAACGAAATATTACTAGATACCTCCATTTCTTTCTGTATTTTTTTCTCTGTCTCTAGAGCTTCTTCTTGCATTCTCTTTTCTTCTTCTAGAGCTTGTTGTTGCATTTCTTTTGCATTATCTACTGCAGAAGAAAGGTCTTCAATTTTTATTTTTATATTTTCTATCATCAGATTACTTTCAAACTTTCTTTTTATGAACTTATTAGCTTCTTCTAATTGTTCTTCTATAGATTTGTATGAGTCTTTAGTAAGGTTTCCATCCTCAGCAGCCCATATCCATTTTTCTAACTTTCTATACATATCTATCTGCTCACTTAACTCATCAACTACCTTATCTCCTGTATTTTCATCCTTTGCTAATGTAAGAAACTGTAGAGCTTTATCGTAATCACCATTTACTATTTCTACCTTAGCTTGACTTATATAATCTTTGTATGCTTCACTTACCTTACTTCCACATCCAATAAACATAATTGTTGCACCTAAAATAATACTTACTATTAATACTTTTCTCATCTTTTATCCCCCTAGCTTTAAATTCCTATTTACAATTTATATACTATCATGTATGCACTAAGAATTTTGTCTAAATTTGTCTACTTTGCTTTGTTTATGTTATTATTTGATTCTTTATATTTCATTTGATTTTATATAACAATATCTAAATTTAACACACTCATTCCAATATTTCTTAACATAAAAGAAGAAGGAGTATCTTTTATAGACACTCCTTCTTCCTTACTTATATAATCTACTAATTTATCATTTATTTTTAGTTTTATTGAATCTATTTCTCTTGCTTCATTTATAGTTATCTCTGATATTATCATATGAAGCAATTTCTTCTGTTGCTCTCTAGTTGCACTTTCTGTTAGCACTTTACTGAAATTTTCTAGTATGCTCTTTATGAATTCATATGGTATTTCTTCACTTACATCATCTGAAAGTGTAACTAGCAATGGCTCTTTTTCCTCTTGAAGACTTTTTGCTCTTTTATTTAGCTCATCTTTTCTCTCCTTAAACTCTTCCTTAGATATCAGTTCTTCTTCATATGCCTCAAAAAGCTTATGCTTTTTTTTATCTATCTTTTCAAGCTCTTTATCTATTCTTTCTAGCTCCTTCTTAGCTGGATTTATCTTTTTATGTCTTTCTCTATTGATGTTATTTACTATACTTTCAACCATTTTCTCATTAGAAAGTAATTCTGAAATCCTATTGAATACATACTCATTAGCTTTATCAACTCTGATGGAATTACTGTTACATACAGCCGTCCCCTTATTCTTCCAACTTCCACATGCATAGTATTGTATCCTTTTCTTTGTTCCATCTTTTAGTGTATTAGTAGTTCGCATTATTACCATTCCTGCTCCACACTTAGGACACTTTAGTATTCCTGTTAGTGGATATTCTCCATCGTATATTCTTGCTGGTTTTCCCTTCTTACTTTCCATTATTGCTTGTACTTTATCCCATAATCCTTCATCTATTATAGATTCATGTATTCCATCCGTTATTATTGGATTTGGATTTATTGCTCTTCTTCTCTTTTCTGACCAGTCCTGTCTAACATTGTATCTTATCTTTCCTATATATACTGGATTAGTTAGAATATCTCTTATAGAACCTACAGAAAAATCATTTCCTTTCTTAGTCTTGTATCCTAACTTATTAAGTTTATTTGTAATTGCCTTATAGCCCTTTCCATTAGAATACTCATTAAATATTAATCTCACAGATTCTGCTTCCTTTTCATTAATTATAAGTTGTGTATCTTTTCTTTTCTTATTTTCTGTACCTTCAATTGGAACTATGTCATATCCTAAAACCCTATTTCCTCCCCATCTTCCATCTCTAGCACGTGCTAAGCATCCCATTTTTACATTCTGAGAAATAGTATTCCTTTCTAGCTCTGCTACTGCTCCCATCATATGTAATGAGAATTTTCCCATAGGTGTCTCTGTCTCAAATTGCTCTGAATAAGACCTAAACGCTATCCCTCTTCTATTCAAAATATCTATAATTTCTAATAGATTTAACATATCTCTCGCAATTCTGCTTATCTTCCACGTTATTACAATATTAAATTTCTCCTCCTGTGCATCTTTTAATAATTCTTGCATAGCTGGTCTACCTTTTATACTCTTTCCGCTTATACCTCTATCAGAATAGCACTTATAAATTTCATAATTCATTTTCTTACACCATTCGGTTAATAGTCTTTCTTGCTCATCTATACTGTAGCCCTCTTCAGCTTGTTCCGACGTAGATACCCTGGAATATATTGCTACTAAATTTTTCTTGGCTCTTTTTGAATCATACATGAACCCATCAAACTTCATTATTGTATACCTCCATTATTGCTTAATATTATCTATCAAATTTATAATATATACTTATCATCTTAGTTTATAACGGAAAATATCTTTATATTGTCATTTCAATAACTAGACATTTTCCGTCATTAATTAACTATACAGCTTGTACTTACTTACTCTAATCATTTACCTCTATCTCTCCAGTATTATTAAAATTTTCTACTGTAAATCTAGGGTTAATTATCACCTCTGAGTTATCTAATTTAGCTGGTAAATCATCACCTATACATCCTGTATCAAATATCCATTCATCAAACCCTATGCTATCTACATAATCTAAAAACTCTTCAATTAATTTAATAAAATTATTAGAATCAAGAATAATTTGACACCTCATTGTCCACCACTCTATTATAAGTCCACGACTAGTTTTAAATATTGCTCTTGGTACTATAGATAACTTTTTAAGTTTATCAACTAATTTTTTTATATTTTCATTAGATATTTGTATTGATAGTCTAAATAGAAGTTGTTCTCCAATATACATATGCTTTCCTTCTCCTTTCTCTATCACTTCTTTCGCTATTTTCATTTCTCTTTCTTTCATATTAATTTCTCCTTTTTCTTCTTTTATTGTTATGCTATTATTGTTTTTTACTATGTAACTTACTTCTTTTTAAACTTATCTATATTATCTATACTCATCGTTTTTGATAAGTGATTAATTATTATTTCTGAAAGTAAATCTATTATTTCATTACTTTTATTATTGGAACTCATTGCTTTCCTCCTAAGTTGCATATTTTTAATAATGATACTCTTTCATCCAATTTATAAACCATTCACTGTCCATTATTTCTTCCTGTTCTCTTGGTTTTACATCTTCTTCTATAACTTCTCCGTATATTAAATTTTCCATATTGCTATTTCTTGCTTTATTATCTAAACTCATTTACTATTCTCCTCTTATGTTTATTTCACTAAGCATTGTGCTATATTAGCTCAATGCTTAGTAATTAATACGCTTATAAATTTTTCTAATTACATCTACTCTACTGTTATTATTGCGACAACATTATCCTCATATTTAACATATTCAACATCAAAAAATGTAATAGAAGTCTTATTACTGAAATCTAACTCATAGATGTCGGTTATTTCCTTAACTATTTCTGCTGAATAAATAATTCCCTTAGATTTTAAAGCTTTTATCTTTATGTAATTATCATTATTAGGTAGTTGTTCACCTATAGCAATTTTATTCACTGCAAACGACATCACTACTCTTTCTGGATTGTTTAGTTTTTCCATTACTTCCCGTGATACTATTATCCTTTTTCCAGTTTTAGCATTTACTATTGACATCGCTCCAGCTTTGCCAATAGACTTACTCCTAACTTTACTTTCTGATGGTTTAAATGAGTCTAAATCTACACTTTCTTTAATATCATCATTATACCCTTCAATTAATTCATTATTGTTGCTTACCATTTTATTATCCTCCTTATTTTTAGGTCTTACCTTTGGTGCTGGTCTCCTTCCTCTTAATGTTGCTATACCTGTATTTTTTTCTCTAACTATCTCTGACATTTCTATTCCTCCTTTTAATTTGAGATGACTTAGTAAAACCTAAGTCACCTTATAAATATTAATCGCCAATAAGCTCATCATATTCATCATCTAATCTAACTTCGTTTACCTCTACCTCTTTTGTATTATTAAATTTACTTGCTATCTCTGCTCTTCTCTCATTCATCATTTCTATAAAATTCATATCTAACATACCATTTCTTCTCTTTAACTCATCTCTTGCTTCTTGATATTGTATAAACTCCTCTGCTTCTTCTAAGCTATATACATTGATTACATTTAAATAGCTCCCATCTCTAGTTGACTCATACTCAAGTTCTATTACAATCTCCTTATCAAACATTTCATAAAAAGGAAAATCTACATGTTCATCTATCTTATGAGCTAATCCTACTGCATTCGCAAACTTATAGAAAAGATAATTATTATATGGTGTTACCATAACGAACTGACTTAAAGAGACTCCATTCTCTAAAAGAATTTCTAAATTTCCACATTCAAAAATATCGCCTTTTTTAGTTTTCTTGAGACCTCTAGGGTTAAAGTCTTTTACATTTGCTTTATATAATCCTCTTGATAAATTCACTACTTTACCATCTTTTCTTAAAATAGCCATTTTGCTTTCCTCCTAAATTTACTTAACTGGCGCCGTAACTATATATTATTCTTACTTCATATTGTTGGCAATTACTCTAAAAGCTGATTATATTAAATTATCTACCTCCTGGATTTTATTACCTTTTTATAACATTATCCATATATTACTTTTAATAACAACATGAATTTCCTTAACCAAAACGGATAAAAAATTTTTATTTAAGGATTTCTTTGGTTCCATTTTTATTTATTTAAGTTAAATAATTCAATATATTTACTTGAATTGTATTTATCTGAATATTATGAAAAAGCGTCGTTCTCTTTATTTTGCACCTCTAAAAAAAAAGAGGTCTCCCTCTTTTTCTAATTAATCTAAACTAATTCTAATCCATTAGCATTATTCATTTTCCCTGTAAATATCTGAACTGCATCTATAATTGCCCATATCCAACAGCCCCATAATACTGGTGCAAATAAGAACATTGCTATAGCAAATAAACCTAATTGTATAAATCCTATCTCTTTATATCCTAGATAAAATCTATGTATTCCCATTGAACCTAAAAATACTGCTAATAGTCCAGCTACCATTTTATTATTGTTATTATTGGTATTGCTTCTACTCTTACTTGCAACACTCTTTAATTGGTCTGCTATGTTATTCATTGCTCCTTTCAATCTTATTCCACAATTTAAACATACTTCTGCACCTTTATTTTTAACTTCTTGTCCACAATCAGGACAGTAATTCTCACCTTGCCCTTTGTTAGTTCCACATTTTATACATATTACTGCCTTTGGGTTATTTAACTTTTCTCCACATTGTCTACAATACATTCTTATGTACCTCCATTTTAATCGTTCTTTTTTTAATTCCATTCTTGTTTATTACCTTTTGTAACCAATTACAAGTGTATCCTAAGTTTCTTGATATCTGTTTTAAGTTCTTTCCATTATAGTGTTTATTTAGATAATCTATTACATATTTATCTGAATATAATCTCATCGGAAATGTTATCTGTTGTCCTTTATAACTTTCATATACTTTTAGAGTTATATCATGTCCTAGAACCTCAACCATATCTTTATAGATACCTCTGTAATTCTCACTCTTTTTACTCATGTTTTCTTGTTCCATCAACTCCTTTTCTTTCACATTAAATATTACCTCCATTAA
>ULRM01011918.1_pt1 | contig 10406 bp, 10 predicted proteins | sample 1955551 | NCBI WGS metagenome assembly ULRM01 (sample SAMEA4835686, study PRJEB28245) | human gut metagenome | biome: gut microbiome; material: fecal sample | place: Denmark | collected 2008
GATGCACAAGATAGAAATAACACAGGACAGACTTCTGAAGAAGCATTTTTATTTAGTCAAAAGTTAGTTTTATTAGGATATATATTATTATGGATAGTTGCATCACAAGGGGTATATGCAAAAGAGTTGAGTAATATTTATAGGGAAGAAGACAATGATTTAGTTGCATATCAGAATGTTGCTAATTCATATTTAATAAGTATATTTGCTAATTCAATGAGATTAGAAGCTTTTAATAAATTAAATGAGGATGAAATACAGGAAGAAAAGAATGAGAAAGAATAAGAGAATAATGGTATTAATGTTTTTTATAGAAACAAGTGGCGTATACTTTACAAGGAAGATTAAATCCTTAATGTAAAGTATACGCCATTGTGTATTAGACTATTTAATTAACACTGAATAAAAGTTCACCATAAGTAGGAAGAGCCCAGTGATCCTTACCTATTAATGTTTCAAGCTCATCAACTACTCCACGTAAGTGTTGCATGTTGATAAATATTGATTCTCTATAATATTTTGAACTTTCAAGTAAATCAGAATGATTTTTTGCATTTAATACAGAAGTTTCTAGGGTATCTAGCTTTGCATAAAGGTAATTACCTAGTCTTGATAAATCATGAAGTAGTTTTTCTTCTAATTCACATTGAAGAGTAGGATTAAGTTGTTTTTTACTATTTGCTATTCCAGCAATTTCACCTTGATAACTTAAGACAGAAGGAATTATGAATTTTTTAACTATATCAATCATAGTTAAAGCTTCTATATGAATAGTTTTACAATAGTTTTCCATTAAAATTTCATATCTTGAATATAATTCACTTTCAGAGAATACATGATGTTTAGTAAATAATTCAATGTTTTTACTATGAATGAAATAAGGAAGAGCATCAGGTGTAGTTTTTAGGTTTAATAATCCTCTCTTTTCTGCTTCTTGTATCCAATCATCTGAGTAGTTATTTCCATTGAATATAATTTTCTTATGATCTCTTATTGTATTTTTAATAAGAGTATTTAAATCTTCATCAAAGTTATTACTCTTTTCTAAAATGTCAGCAAATTGCCTTAATTCTTCTGCAACTATAGTGTTTAAAATAATGTTTGGACCTGCAATTGAGAATGTAGAGCCTAGCATTCTAAATTCAAATTTGTTTCCAGTAAATGCAAATGGTGAAGTTCTATTTCTATCAGTAGTATCTTTGAAGAATTTAGGTAATACACGAACACCAATTTCCATTTCACTCTTACCTTTATCTATATAGTTTGTACCATTTTCAATTGCTGTAATTATATCTGTTAATTCATCTCCAAGGAACATAGAAACTATGGCTGGAGGAGCTTCATTAGCACCTAGTCTATGGTCATTTCCTGCACTTGCGACAGAAACACGTAGCAAATCTTGATAATCATCAACGGCTTTAATAACTGCTGATAAGAATAATAAGAATTGTGCATTTTCAGATGGAGTATCACCAGGTTCTAGAAGATTAACTCCTGTATCTGTAGAAATTGACCAGTTATTATGCTTACCACTACCATTAACACCAGCGAATGGTTTTTCATGAAGCAAACATGCTAAACCATGTTTGTTAGCAATAGACTTCATAAGTTCCATTGTAAGTTGGTTATGATCTGTAGCTATATTAGTTGTATTAAATATAGGTGCAAGTTCGTGTTGTGCTGGAGCAACTTCATTATGCTTAGTTTTTGCTAATACGCCAAGTTTCCAAAGTTCTTCTTCAAGTTCTTTCATATATGCAGAAACTCTAGGTTTGATAGTACCAAAATAATGATCTTCCATTTCTTGCCCTTTTGGAGGTCTTGCACCAAATAAAGTTCTACCGCAGAAAACTAAATCAGGTCTTTTTTCATACATTTCTTTATCAACAAGAAAATATTCTTGTTCAGGACCTACAGTAGTAATAACTTTTTTAACTTCATCTTTTCCAAAAAGTTTTAATATACGTAATGCTTGTTTATTTAAAGCTTGCATTGAGCGTAAAACTGGAGTTTTCTTATCTAATGCTTCTCCGCTATATGAACAGAAGGCAGTAGGTATGCATAAAGTACCATCTTTTATAAATGCATAAGAAGTTGGGTCCCAAGCTGTATATCCTCTAGCTTCAAAAGTAGCTCTAAGACCTCCTGATGGAAAACTTGAAGCATCAGGCTCGCCTTGAACAAGTTCCTTTCCTGAAAATTCCATTATTATACTTCCATCTTTATCAGGTGAAATAAAGCTATCATGTTTTTCAGCAGTAACGCCAGTCATAGGTTGGAACCAATGAGTATAGTGAGTTGCACCTTTTTCTATGGCCCAATCTTTCATTGCATTTGCAACAACATTGGCAACTTCTAAATCAAGTGATTTACCAGCTTGAATAGTATTTTTCAATTTTTTATAAGTCTCTTTAGGTAATCTTGCTTTCATAACGCTATCATTAAAAACTAAACTTCCAAATAGATTTGGTATATCTTTCATAATTAATAACCCCCTTTAAAATAGAAAAAGGCGCTGTGGACGTTATAATAGTCCACAGCGCCTTTGCTGTTTATGTAAGTATTATATGTCCAAAATTTTAAAATGTAAATAGTTTTTTTAAAAAAGTAAAAAATATTTTTAAATGTTAAATATTGATAAAAAACTGCTTATATTGTATAATATTAAAAACGAACAAGGGCGTTCATCAAATGTTTTTTAGAAATATTGATTAACCATAAGATAAAAGTTTCTTATGATTAACTATACACTCTGAAAACTATTTGATGAGCGCCCTTTTAAGATACTGAAATATTTTTAATGGTATTAGAAAATATATTAAAAAATAAATTTTTGGTTATTAATTCAAATGCAAAAAAATAGTGTAAAAATTATATATTTATAATTAAACAGGGGGAAGAGATATGACATATGCCGTTAGAGAAGTTATTCAATTTATTCAAGAAAATGATGTTAAATTTATACGCTTAGCTTTTTGTGATCTTTTTGGAACACAAAAGAATATTTCAATTATGCCAAATGAATTAGAAAGGGCTTTCAAAGAAGGGATTTCATTTGATGCATCAGCAATTAAAGGTTTTGCAGATGTTTCTAAATCAGATTTATTATTATTTCCAGATCCAAATACATTGAGTGTATTGCCTTGGAGACCACAACAAGGAAGAGTTGTTAGATTTTTTTGTGATATAAGGACTCCTGAAAAGGAAAAGTTTATTTATGATACTAGAGATATATTAAAAAACATGATTAAAAAATGTATGTTAAAGGGATACACTCCTTTTATAGGGACTGAGTGTGAATTTTATTTGTTTAAAACTGATGAAGAAGGCCAGCCAACTATGATAACACATGATAAAGGTGGATACTTTGATATAGCACCTATAGATAAAGGTGAGAATATAAGAAGAGAGATATGTCTATGTTTAGAGGAGATGGGAATAAGTCCAGAAAGTTCTCACCATGAACAAGGGCCAGGACAAAATGAAATAGATTTTAAGTATAGTGATGCACTTACAGCTGCAGATAACTTTATAACATTTAAGTCAGTTGTTAAGGTCATAGCTGCGAGAAATGGTCTCTTTGCATCTTTTATGCCAAAGCCAATGGCAGATGAAAGTGGGAATGGACTTCACATAAATTTATCGCTATCAAAAAATGGAGCTAATATATTTGAAAATAACAATAAGTATGAGCAAGAAAATGTTCAAAGTTTCATAGCAGGAATATTAAGTAAAGTAAAAGAAATAACTGCATTTCTAAATCCTTTAGCTAATTCCTATGAAAGATTTGGTAAGTTTGAAGCGCCTAAGTATATATCATGGTCTCATCAGAACCGTTCTCAATTAATTAGAATACCTGCAGCAACTGGGGAAAAAACAAGAGCAGAATTAAGATCTCCTGATTCAGTAATAAATCCATATATTGCATTTTCTTTAATTATAGGGGCCGGACTTTATGGAATTGAGAATTCAATTAAATTACCAGAGGCCGTAAACGAAAATTTATATACTGTAAGTGATGAGATACTAAAAAATATAGATAAATTGCCAGAAAATCTTGAAGAGGCATTAAGTATTGCTAAAAATAGTGAATTTATAAAAAACATAATAGGAGAAGAAGTGTTAGAGAGATACATTGAATTAAAAGAGAGTGAGATTAGAGAGAATTTAAATGCTGATGATAAAGAAAAGATAAAAAGAAAATATTTTGAATATATATAAAATATTTAGAAGAAGTATAGTTTAATTAGTAGATATAATTTATAAATTTAAAATTAAATAAGTGGGGATTTATATAAATTTTAATAACAACTCCTAACTTAGAACTATAATAATGGGGGCGATTTATTGGATAACATTTTAATAGTATCGAGCAGTAAAAAGGGAATAGCTTTTTTTACTGAAGTGCTCTCTCAGAACTCCTATGGGAATATTGTTACAGCGACCAATGGTGGAGAAGCTAGGAGGCTTTTAATAGAAAGAGATTTTGATTTATGTATTATAAATGCACCGTTAGTAGATGAATTTGGGGAGGAGTTTGCAAGAACTATAGTATCAACAGGGATAGGTCAGGCTATTTTAATTGTTAAAGCAGATATATATGATGAGGTAAGTGAAAAAGTTGAGGGTGATGGTGTAATTACTATAACAAAACCTATGAACAGAACTATATTTTGGAGTGCATTAAAATTAGCTAATGCAACTTATAATAAAATGTGCAAATTAAAGAAAGAAAATAATAAGTTGTTACAAAAAATTGAAGATATTAGGATGATAGATAGAGCTAAGTGTATTCTAATACAATATTTAAATATGACTGAAGCTGAGGCACATAGATATATAGAAAAGCAAGCTATGGATATGAGATCTACAAAAAGGGTTATTGCAGAAGGAATATTAAGAACATATGAAATTTAGAGTGAAGACAGTAGAGAAATTTTTTTAAATTTATCTGCTGTTTTTATTTATAAACTTTAAGATACTTTTAAGTGAAATTTTTCTGTATAATTATAATGATTGATAAAAATATTAATTTTATCAATATAAAAAGTGGTCTGGAATACAGGAGTGATTATATGCTAATTTCAGTTAATGAAAATGACTTTAAGGAAAAAGTTAATATTAGATTTAATAATATTACAGAGGGAATTAATAGATTTGCAAGCAAAACTTTAGAATCTGATAATTCATATAATTTTGAGAAAAGTATAATTGATTTTTTGCAAGAAGCAGTAAAATTGAATGGAGTAGAAAATTCATATGTTGATTTTTACTATAATGTATTAGAAAAAGAGGCGAAGATGAGATTTAAAGAACTTTTAAACTGTGAAGATAGAAAGTTCATAGAAAAATTTGAGAGTGAAAATAGTGAAGGAGGAATTTATTATAATCTAACATTAGAAAGTATTCCTTTTATAGCTAGAATAACAACTAGGGAGGTATTATTTTCTACTATATATTTTACAAAAGAACCATTTACTATATGGGGTAATTATAACCAAAAGTTTCCGGTGTTTTATAAAGAAATAGGGGTACATGATAAATATGAAAATATAGCTAAAAGCCTCAAATTGAAAATAGTATAAAAGAATTTATTTGTTTATCAATAAATGGTAATAAAATGTAAATTTAATTGAATATATAGGAAAAAAGGTTGAAGAAATATAGCAAAAATAGTAAAATGTAAATAATGGAATATTATGAATTAATATTTAATATTTCAATAAAGTGGAAAAGGGTATGGGGGGGAGAGATAAAAATGAAAGTCGATACAAATTTTGATATAAAGAATGAATTAGAATATTTTTTTGAAATTTCAGTAAATATTATGGTTATTATAGGGAAAGATGGAAAAGCTAAAAAAGTAAGTAAGTGTTGTAGTGAATTATTGGGGTGGAGTGAAAGGGAATTACTTGAGTATGAATGGCATAGTTTTATTCATGAAGAAGATTTAAAAAATGTTTTAAGCACTATAACAAGTGAATCTATAAATGAGGGGATTAAAGGATTAAAAGTTAGATTTAGATGCAAAAATAATGATTATAAATTGATTGAATGTAGTTGTAAGTTCATAGGGGAAAATCAGGTGTATATTTTAACGGCTAGAGATATAACAGAGGAAAAGAAAATTGAAGAAGAAAAAATTGCTTACGAAAAGGCAATTGAATTAGAAAGTTTAAAAAGTGAATTTTTTTCTAATATATCACATGAATTTAAAACACCTTTAAACATAATATTAGCAACTATGCAAGTAATAAATAAAAATATTGAAAATAAAAATATAATAGCAGCTGATGAATATAATTTAAATAAATATATGAATTCAATTAGGCAAAATTGCTATAGACTTCTTAGATTGGTTAATAATATAATCGATATCAGTAAAATGGATTATGGATATTATAATATTGAATTAGGAAATTACAATATTATAAGTGTAGTTGAGGATATTACAATGTCTATTTTAGAGTATGTAAATAATAAGGGAATAGAGCTTATTTTTGATACTGAAGTTGAAGAAGAAATAATTGCATGTGATCCAGATAAGATAGAGAGAATAATTCTAAATTTATTATCTAATGCAATTAAGTATACGAAGGATGGCGGGAAAATATATGTTAGTGTAGAAAAAGATGATGAAAATGTTTATATATCAGTTAAAGATAATGGTATAGGGATGCCTGAAAAAAAACTTCTTACAATATTTGAAAGATATACGCAGATTGATAATAAACTAACTAGAAGAGCTAATGGGAGTGGGATAGGATTATCACTTGTTAAATCACTTGTTAAAATGCATCAAGGTGATATATATGTAGAGAGTAAGATTAATGAAGGAAGTAAATTTACTATAAGACTTCCTATAAGGCAAGTTAAAAGTAAAAATAAAAAAGTTAGTAATCTAACTAAATCAAGGGTTGAAAAGTGTAGTATTGAATTTGCGGATATATATAATTAAATATTGATAATTAATGAAAATTTGAACATCCTTCTATTTAATAGAAGAATGTTCAAGTTTTAATTATATTTATTATAAAGTTCATTTATAGAATCTTTCGACATGAACATATTAACCAAATAGCTCATTATTAAAACACCTGGAATATCTATTAGTAATCGAACTAAGGTGAATTTATAGCCAAGTGCTGAAATTTCAAATAGTAATGTTGAAATTTTAGTTAAGCACCAAGCGTTCATAAATATAATTATATTTGAAAACTTTGCACCTTTTTTTATTAAAACTGCAGTAAATGGAAAAGCAGCATACATAGGACCGGCAGCTACTGAGCCAATTAGTATGGCTAAAAGAATACCAATTATTCCAGAGTTATTTCCCATGTACTTCATAAGTTGTTCCCGAGGAACCCATACATCGACTAATCCTAATAAAATCATAACAGGGGGAAGAACAGAGAGCATTTGTAATATATTAGAACTAGCAGTATCAATAGTTTTAGTAAGTATTGATTTACTAAAAAAAGATAATATCATAAGTACAAATAATGATATTAAAAACCATTTATACCTTTTTAAAATTTTTATTATAGTATTCATATAAACATCATAATCCTTCCAAGAATAATTCCTACTACAATTGAAAATATAAATGCAATTAAATTTCTCAATAATGCAGCTCTTTTACCAATATATTTAATTTCAAGGGGTAAGGTCATAAGGCCTATTAGTACTAAAGATGAAACAAGTGTAGCAACTTGAGCGTATCCAGCGCCATTTAAAAGTAATGTATTACCCAGTGAAAAGGCAACAAAAGTAGGCATCATTGTAATTGCTCCCATAATATCAGCAATTATAATACCCATAAAACCTGAACTGTTACCTAATATTTTAGATATTGTATCTGTAGTGAAAAATGAAAGTAATATTCCTACAGTTATTATTATGAAAAGAAATTGAGGTAATACATTTTCAAATGATTTTAATCCTAATACAATGGCTTTCTTAGTTTTACTTTTATCTTTTATAAATGATAGTATTAGAAAAATTATTGCTAGACTATATAAGATAATTGAGGTCATAAAATACTCCTAAAAATAATTTAGTTATATTCTATGATTTAGAAAAAATAATGTGAGTTATACATAAAAAATAATAGCAACGTATTTAGAAAGTTTATCTATACGTTACTATTTAACTAATTTTAACCGAAAGTTCTATTAGGAATATGGATATTTCTATATCTAGAAATATAAGAGTTAAAGCTCCATTTTGCAAGAAAAGTTTTTGCACAATCATAACCAGAATTAAATAATTTAAGATATTCTTCTTTAGGTATGTCAAAATCTACAGTACCAATATCATATGTTCTAATTTTAATAGTTCTTACTGAATCTTTATTATTTAAAAAAGCTTCATCATCTTTAGTAAGTATAGTATCAATTACATCACACGAATAAGTTATTAAATTACTTTTACTTGGACTAACTGTTTTTAAATCATTATTACTAATTAGTTTTAGTCCGAATGTTGGCCAGCGAGGATTATTTTCAACATCAAAGATCCAAATAGGAAAGTTGCTTAGTAATCCACCATCAACTATAAAGCTTGAATTTTTACCATTCTTAAGAATTACAGGATTAAAGTAAAAGGGAATACTAATACTCATTCTTACAGCCTTAGCAATACTAAATTCTAAAGGATCAATATTATATTTTACTAAGTCATCTGGAAGAATAAGCAACCGTTTATTTGTTATATCAGAAGCAATTATTTTAAGAGGACTAACTCCATTTATAGATATATCTTTAAACTTAGTTTTACCTTTAGCTTTATATAATTTATATAAATATTGTTCTATATTATTACCAGAAAATAAACCTTTATTTTTAAAAAGGCTTACAGTTGGACCTATAAAGGGTAATAAATTTAATTTGTTTTTTACATAGAAATCTTTAAAGTTTAGATTTAAAAGCATATTTTTTAGGTCTTTTCCTGTATATCCTACTGCTAATAAGGAAGTTGCTATAGCACCGGCAGAGGTACCAGCAAACCTTTCAAAGGTATATCCCTGTTCTTCTAAATAATAAATTGCACCTAATAGTGCAATTCCTTTTACTCCACCACCTTCACAAACTATATCTGCCTTCATTTATTCACCGCCCAATATATTTAAATTAATATATTATATGATCTAAAAGACAATTGATATAATAATGTTAATATAGAATATACTTTTTATTAGAATTTAAATAGCATACCTATAATGGCAGCACTTACTATGTAAACAATAGGATGCTTTTTGAACTTTGATATAGCAAACATAAGTATTATTAACAAAATAGTAGATTTAATATTAATTAAGTCTAATAGTTTATGAGTAATATTAAATTTATCTAAAGCTAATATTGATACTTTAAATACTTGATAACCAGCAGCCGCAATAAGAGCAGCAACAGCAGGTCTTAAACCGTAAAATATTGACTCAACTGCATTACTTTCTTTAAATTTATTTAAGAAATGAGCGATTATAATAATAACTATGACAGATGGAGTAACTAAACCTAATGTAGCAATTATTCCACCTAATATCCCTGAGGCACGGAAGCCTGCAAAGGTAGCCATATTAACTCCAATAGCACCAGGAGTTGATTGAGAGACAGCAATCATATCCATTAACATTTTTTCATCGAACCAATTGTATTTATCTGCTAGTTCGTATAAAAATGGAATAGTAGAAAGTCCACCACCAACAGAGAATAATCCAACTTTAAAGAATTCTAAAAATAAAGTTAAGTATAGCATTATCTTTTCCCTCCCATAGATTTAGAAATAAAACCAGTTAATCCAGCTGCTATTACTACGTATACAGGAGATAATCCTAGGAATGCAGATATTATAAAAGTAAGTATAGCTATTATAACTCCTAAATAATCTTTAATAGATGACTTTAATAATTTTATGACTGTAGTAATTATTAATGCAACTACAGCAACTCTTATTCCAGCAAAGGCACTTTGTACTATAGCCATATCAGCGAAGTTTTGGAGAAAAGAGGCAATAATTAATATTATAATCAATGAAGGAAAAATAACACCTAATGTAGCTATTATTCCTCCAACAATACCTCTAAGCTTAAAACCTATAAATGTTGCTGTGTTAACAGCAATTACACCAGGAGTACATTGCCCAACAGCATAATAATCTAAAATTTCTTTTTCTGTTGACCATTTTTTATTTTCAACAACTTCTCTTTGTATTAAAGGAAGCATTGCATAACCACCACCAAAGGTGAGAGCTCCAATTTTGCAAAAGGTCCAAAATAAATCAAATAATTCTTTCATTAAAAAATAATCTCCTTTATTAAAAATAAGTTCACTTGATATTATATACGTATTTTATAACAACATGTAGTTAAAATTTAACTAATATAAAATTGCAGTATTTAATAA